>Ga0207433_10010210_pt1 | contig 14710 bp, 12 predicted proteins | sample YelNatPaOPGAMG01_FD_187559 | JGI IMG/M metagenome (GOLD analysis project Ga0207433, IMG submission 187559) | Hot spring thermophilic microbial communities from Obsidian Pool, Yellowstone National Park, USA - OP-RAMG-01 (SPAdes) (version 3) | ecosystem: Environmental > Aquatic > Thermal springs... | reverse complement strand
AATTATAATTTTTACTATTTGAATAATTAATTTTTATTCCTTGAAAGTTATTTTCTTTTTCTTCTTTAAAAAGGATTCCATTTTCGTCTATTAAAAAACATTTTGATTGATTTTGAAAACAGACCAAAGCTACAGGTTTTCGGCTTTGAATATTAAAAATTATTTCTTTTGGCAAATTAATTTTAAACTTTATTTCAGCTATCTCTGGAAAACTAGCTAAAATTTTATTTTCAATTTTTTTACTATTTACTAGAAAAGAAGGAATATTTTTAATAAGATTGTGGAGATTATTTTCTAAATTATTAAGATTAATATTACTAAGATTTTGCTGATTACTACCTTCAACTTTTATATCAATTTTTGAAAAATAATTAAAATAAAGAAAAACAGCTGCCAAAGCAATTAAAAAAATAAAGAAAAAAGGCAGAAATTTTCGCCAAAAAGAATTCTTTTTTCTTTTTTTTATTTTCTTTGGCATATTAATTAATTTTAAAAAAATTATTACCCTTAGAACAGTACTTAAAATTATATCTTTTTTATTTATCTATTTCTTTTTCGATGTCTTCGATTTCTTTTTCAATAATTTCTTCTGATTTTTTTAAAGCTTCTTTTAAATTATCACACAACTTTCTTTCTTTTTCACTTAAATCTGGCCTACCATCAAGTGTGGCTACTTGTTTTTCTATTTCTTCTTTTAAAGACTTAAATGCTTGGTATAATATCTTTTCTGCTTCGCTAACTTCTTTCTTTATTTTTCTTTTGTTTTCTCTTATTTTTCGCCAAAACCAAATTATTCCTAAAATAATAATTAAGATTATGAATAAAAGTCCGACAATGGTGTTTAAGTAGTCAATGGCTAATTTCCCTATTCTAATAAAAACTGGAGGATTAACTAAAACTGTAACTTTCTCTGATGGTTTACTTTTAGCCCCATTATTATCTATAGTTTCTGCCCAAATTTTATAAACTCCTTTTTCTACGGGTTCTAAATCAGTATATGTCCATTCTCCTTTTTCATTGCTTTTAGTTCCATCTACCTTTATTTCTTCATTATCTTTTTGGATATAAATTTTAACTGTAGCCTCTGGTAAAGAAGTTCCCTTTATTGAAAGAGTGCTTTCCGGTAAAAGCTCTTTTGGATAATCGGTGATAGTAGGAGCTTCAATTGGTAAAATTTCAAGCTCTGTCATTGACAAAGTTTTGTTTCCGGCTTTATCTACTGCCTTAACAATTATAGTATGCTTTCCTAAATCTTGAGGGGCAATTTTGTATTCTGGTTTATCTGTTCTTATGGGATTTCCATTATCAATAATTATCTCATAGTAATCTATTCCAGATGTATCATCGGTTGTTTCAAAAGATAAAGTTGGTTGAGGGTTAGTAGTTTTTTCACCTTCTTTTATTTGAATTTCAAAAGGTTTTGGAGGCTGGGTATCAATTTGAAATCTAAAATGAGAGATTTTACCCCAACCAATTTTATTTTTAAATTGAGCGTGAAAATACCAAATTCCATCTTTCATATTTTCAAGTTGTTTTTCTGAAATTGCTGGCGAATAAACAATTCCTGGTTTAGAGTCAGACTCTCTGCTATATAAGATTCTGACAGCTGTGATATCTGTTGGTAGTTCCCAGATAAATTTAGGATTGGGATTACTATACCATTTATTTTCATCTGGATGAGTGGGAGAAAAAATTTTAGGCCCTTCTGGTGCGCCTTGGAGTTGAGAGATTGGTGAGGGTGAGGTCGTTTCTGTATTATTTGGAGAAGTATTTGATTCTGATTCTGAAACATAAGCTTCTTTAATCAAAAAATTAGCATTTCCAAAATTTGATAAAATATTTGTTCCATTTCCATCATTAGCAAGAACTGAAGCTGTTGAAAAAGTTATTGTCACATTGCCAGCTGCTTTAGTTTTAAAATTAACAGTTATAATTTTGCCAGAATTACCTATAAAACCAGGGTTTAAAACAATGCCTTCAAAATTAATAGTACCTAAAGAATTAGAAAAAGATGGCTCTTGAACCCATAGATTAAAAATTGAACCAGTTTTTGAAAGAGAAATAACTTCAAGATTATCTTTTGGAAAAGAAATCACTCCTGATGCTGCATTCATTGTCTGGTCGGCGCTAGAAACATAAACCGAAACAGAGAAAGTTTGGCCAATATTATAAGAACCATAAGAAGGAGAAAAATACAGAGTAGCAGCTCTCGCTATGCTTGGCAACACACTAAACCACACGAATATAAACACGAAAATACACAAAAGTTTCGCGTGAATTCGTGTTCTATTTAGTGTTGTTTCGTGTATATTTTCCATAAAATTTTTCTTAATATATAGAAAACTAACACTGCTAATAATATAATTATAACCCAATTTTCAAATTTTTCATACCACTTTAGAGGATTTCTTGGGGGTACTATAATAATTCTTTCATTTCCAGCTTTATCAACTGCTTTAACATAAATATAACTTTGCAATTTTTGATCTTTTAGCAAATACGGACTTTCAGCTATTACCCAGTTTGCCTCTGTTTCGTGTTCTATTTTGCGTTTTGTTTCGCGAATTTCATAATGGTCAATCCCTGACCCCTTATCCTGTGTCGCAAAAACCAAAAACCATTTACCATCGAATATAGCTGGGTCACGCGAAATCTCTGGCTGAAAATCTTCCGGCGGCTCGGTATCTTGAATTTCTAAAATTGGAGTTTGAGAAATTGGAGATTCTTTGAAAATTGAAAATTGAAAATTAAAAATTTTCAGTTGAGCTTCTGTACCTTTTCCGTCATTAAGTAATGTTTTTGCATTTTGAATTTCTATTAACCCACTCCCCCCTTTTTTGGCTAAAAATATGATTGATAAAATTAATCCTTGATTACCATTGTATCCACCTGGCGTGATGCCGCTGAAAAATATTTCGTGTAGATTAGTGTTAGTATTCGTGTCTTTTAGTGTTTCTGCCTTTGGCCTCTCAATCCAGAAATTAATAATTGAATTACCATCACGAATTTCTTTTACTTCCAGTAGATCTTCTGGAAAAACAATTTTACCTTCAACCGCATTTATCTGCTCACCTTCGGTATTGAGAATAACATTAACCTCAAATTGCTGAGTAATGCCGATTTCTTTTGTTTGGGAGACTAAGTTTAATATTGCTGCATTTACCGTATTTACACTAAACAACACGAAACAGAACGCGAAAATACACGAAAGAAGTTTAAGAAAAGGCTTTTTATCATTGGTATAAATTATCCTTTTCATAAAAAGTTTTCTTGTACTGAAATTTACTAAATACCCTAATTCATAATTACTATTTCTTAAATAGTGATATAACTGTTTTTCATCTTGTTTTGTGGTAAAACTGCTTGATTTTACTTCAATTTGAATTTTATCTTCTACAATAAGATCTGGCCGATAACTGCCAACTATTTTGCCAGTTTTTGAAGAATAAATCTTGATAGATTTTTCTTTTTCAACTTTTAACCCCTTTGATTCTAAATATTCTTTCAAGAGATTAACATATACTGTTTCTTTTTGACCTGCTCCATATTCTTTACGAATTTCAAAACAACATCCCTGGATGATGTAACTCAGCTCTTTATACAATATTTTTTCGCGTATATTCGTGTTCATCGTATTTGTGTTTTTTTGTGTGTTTGTATTTTCGTGTAATTTTGTGTATCTTAGCCGGTCCAGTAGTATGCCATTATACTGAAATCTACCAAATCAATTTTACCGTCGCCGTTCAAATCAACATTTTTGGGCGGAGATGATCTTTTATACCAATAGGCGGCAATGGAAAAATCAACAAGGTTTACTCGACAGTCCTTGTTTAAATCGGCTTTTGCTGGGCATTTTTGCGGCAAGTTAGCAAAAACATTTTTCGTGCCGACCAAAAAACTGACTGCTTTGCTAAAAGAACTAATTGCACCATCTTTAGCTGCTTTTGATTTGGTAAAATGTTGTCCCATATCAATTTGAGTAGTATCAAAATTATATAAATAGATGCCGTTGGCATCAGCAAAGGTTTTATCAAAAAATTCTTCATCAGAATTTATGGCAATTGTAATTTCTGCTTTAGGTATTGACTGACCGAAGATGGCGATATTGTCTCCCTTTTTTACTTCGCTTTTATCAATGGCAATCGTTGGGGCAATAAAAATACCACCGACATTAGTGGTAGCCCCAGTAGTTACGCTCACTGGAAAAGTTAAAAGTGAAGACCTTATGCCTTTATTATCTTCGCTATACAAAGAAAAAATATAATTTCCAGCTGAGAGACCTGAAAGCGAAATGGAAAAATTGGCATTGAGATCAGCAATAGTTGTAGCTGCAATTTGAGCATCTTTTAAAAGTGTTACCGTGCTATTAGGGTAAGCCCGGCCAGTAAAAATAACTTTTGCTTCTGCAGGAGGCGGGACATAAGCTCCTCCTCCGCCTCCGCCGCCACCTCCGCCACCACCAGAGGTACAATCTGAAGTATTAAAATTACAAGAGGCACTACAAGAAAGTGTGCCTCCAGTAAAACCTAAACTCCGACATGTTGCTCCACCCAAATCGGTTCCATCACACTCTTCTCCTTCTTCTTTGATATTATTTCCGCAAACTGAAATTTTAACTTTAATAACAATCGTGCCCTGACTATCAGCCAAAGTATTTTTAGGCAAAAACCAAAAATAACTTAAAAAAATAGCGCCAATTAAAAAAATAATTAAAAATAGGCATTCTTTTTTCATTCATCTTAATTATTTCTTTTTAAGACTAATACCGATATTAAAGGAGAAAAATTGGCGGAACAAAGTAATCAGAATAGCGACAATAATAATAGATAGAACAACATAACTCCAGGGTGAATAAAGAGCAAAAAGTGAGGCAATTCGATAATAAAGGCCAGCAAAAAAGTTAGCTGGAGCTACCCTAAAATAAAGTTTGGCTGCTGCTGCCACGCCGATTGTTGTTTGTCCAGCCACATCTTTTTTTACTGGATGTCCCTCTAAATAGGCAAAATATTGGCCAGGTTTAACACCTTTAACTGGCAAAGATAACTTAATTTTTACTTGTTGGGCTTGACCTGGTTCCAAATGAAATTTTTCTGGCTCAAAACTTAACCATTCTTTAGCCGGTTTTAATCCCATTTCTGGATTTGCTTCCTGCCCTTCGTGATATTCTATAGAAACGCCATATTCTCCTGGTTCATCTCCAGTGTTTAAAACTACTAAACTTGGCAGAGTATAAATCAAACCGGGTTTGAGTGGCTGGTCAACAACAATTTTTCCTGTACCAACGCCAACACCAATTCTTGCTAAAACCAAAACAGGCAAAAAGAATACCAACCCGAAAATAAGAAAACTAAATTTTTTCATATCTTAAATTAACTAAAATTAGTAAGCCACTGCCTGAACAGTCACATCAACTGATTGAGGATCGAAAGATGTAGAAGGATTAGGAGTAGTGATCTGAAGGTTCAAAGTTACATTGCTACTTGTTGCTACATTAGTTGCCATTGTCGCATAAGTGGAAGTGGCTAGAGTTGGTGCTGTATTCCAATTTATAGATCCACAAGTACTGGTAGAAAATTTATGAACATATACATTCGTGCCTGGAGTTGTTCCTAATGTCCAGTTAGCAGAGTCTTGACCTTTGATATTAAATGTTTCAGCCACATTGCCATTATTAGTGACGGTTTGGGTATCAGATAAATCACAAGTGCTTTTACTTGAATTCTGAGCAAGTGTTCCATAAGTAATTGAACCGTCAGAAACACTTAATGAAACATTTTGGACTGTGACTGTAGCTGTAATTGTGGCTGTATTTGCAGCTTGAATAAATGAACCTACTATTAAACCAACTATTGTTAAAGTACTAAGAATTGTAATTAAAGATTTCATAGGTTTTTAATTATTTTTTTAATTTTTATATTTTTTTGTTAATTTAATTAATTTACCCGACCTTTTTTATGAATTATGAATTAGGAAGTATGAATTATGAATTAGGGATTTGAAATTACGAATATATCTTTTTTATATTATAGCAAAATTTTAAAGTCAAGCAAGGGATGGGGACAACTTAATTTCAAAACTCAAAAGTCAAACCTCAAAATAGTCAAATTTTCAATTTACAATTTTCAATTTTCAAATAATTTTCAATTTCAAAATTTTCAATCTTTTTTAGAAACAATCTTGTTAAAAATTAGAGTCAATTCTTGAGCTTCTTTCCAAAGTTTTACTGCCTTTTCTCGGCATTCCGGAACAGCTTTAGTTATCATTCTTAACCAGTGTTTAGTTTCTTGAGATTCTTTCTTTGAGATAAATATTTTATTTCTAAAATCTTTTTTGGAACTGGCTCCAATTGCTTCACAATAATTAGCGCCGATACTTGTTCCGGCTCTCACTAATTGGTTAATAATAGGAATGGTAATAATATTTTTTGGTAATTCTTTAGCAAATTCAATAATATCCTCGCCAAATTTCGCTGTTCTTTCTTCCAAACCGTATTTCATAATTTTAAAAATTGAAAATTAGAAATTGATTGAAAATTGAAAATTCTAAAATTGAAAATTAAATATTGTTTTTACTCTTGAATTTTGAATTTCTATTGTTGCACTGCTGTGATAGTCACATCCACTGATTGCTGGCTAAAATAACTGGTAGAAGTTGGGGTAGTAATTTGAAGATTTAAGGTTGCTGTCCCATTGGGCGGAATGCCAGTAGCAAATGTTTGATTAGAAGTAGTTAAGGCTGTACCTCCAGAAAAAGTAGAACAAGCGCCATTTAAAAATTTATGGACATACTGATTAGTTCCTGGTGTTGCTGCCAATGTCCAGTTAGCAGAGTTTTGACCCATGATAAGAAAATTTTCAGTTACATTGCCATTATTGGTAACAATTTGGGCGTCATTTAGTTCAGAAGTGCAGGTGCTTTTGGATGAGTTTACTGGTAATGTTCCATAATTAATTGTGCCGTCAGAAACAGAAACAGAAACAATAGTAGCTGAAGCGGTTGTGATTTGCGGAATCACGGTGTAGGTATCAAGGAGTGATCCATCAGATTTAACCACTCGGAAACAATAAGCGGTGTTTGCCGAGGCGCCATTATCTTTCAAAGAAAAATCCCACTTGCCGTCTTGGCCTGAAGGAATAGCCGCTTGAGAGTTAGTAAAATTGTTTAATTCCTCGTAGGTTTGATTGACAATGGTGTCTGTACCGTGGGTTGGATCATTAGAATTGGCAGTTAAAGCCGCGCCATCAGCAGGCGTAGGATTATCATTATAAGCAATCACTGTTGAGGTTGTAATATCAGTATAACTTTCGCCATTAAAGCTAGTATCGCATTGATTATCACTTCCTCGCTGAGCAAATTGAAGTTTAAAACTTTGACCATTTAAAATGAGCTTGCCTGATCCAACATACAAAAGTAATCTTAACCTAAAAGCCTGCCCTGTAGAAGTTAAAGTTGCTGCTGTATCTTGATTAGCTAAAGGTGTTCCAACATCAGTTGAATCTAAATTATTGAAAAATCTATATGCGGATTGATTAAATGTTGGCGAAGGTCCAAAAGCCCAATAGATAATTTGTCTTTGAGTGGTATCAACTGTTGTCCAGTTTAATTGAAAGCCATCTGAAGTAAATCCAGCAAAATCAGCTTGAGCATTTATTGTTCCAGTGCCGCCTGTTCCAGAAAGAGTTCTCATTATCATAATTTTTGAATTATCGGTATAAACAGCAGCATTTGAGGGGTCAACAACCCTTGATTGCCCCCAAACTGCTGCTCTTGAAGTTGTTGCATTTGCTGCTCCAATAGAAAAAGTTGAAGGTCCAGTTAAAGCTGTTCCTGCTACTTGATTGTGAGAAAAAAGAACTACTGAATTTGGTTGAAACCCTAAACCAGAAATAGTTTGTGTTCCTGTTGTTGTTGGTTGTGAAAAATTACCAACAGCATAACTTCCGCCTTTAATTGCTAAATAAAAAATAGGTGTAGCCGCTGCTGGAGCATCAGAGACATTCAAAGAAAAGCCATCAGAAGAAAATCCATTAAAAGCAGCCAAAGCATCTATAGCACAAGCAGTTGAACTCAAAAGAATAGCATTATCAGTTCTCTGCAAGCTATATTTTGTTTTATTAGTAGTCTCAGCATCTTTAACGCAATTTAAAATCGAACCTTGGTTATTATTGTAATCAGCAAATCCCATACCCATTTCTAAACCAGCAGATGCGGTATCAACAGCTTCAGTAAAACCCTGAAGAAACATTGCAAAATCAGGTTGAAATCCAACTCCAGTAATATTTTGAATTCCAGTTGAAGCTGCTAAAGTGAATGTCCCAGCTTTAACATTAGTGACATCAGAACCTCCAATAGCAATATAGTTTATAATATCTGCTCTTGCCTCGCTTACTGCCCAGTTAATTGTAAATCCATCAGTGTTACAAGAAGTAAAAGTTGCTCTTGAACCAACTGTTGGAGTTCCATTAGATAAAATAACAATAACATTACTTTCTGTTCTATACCTTCCAGCATTTGAAGTACCAGCATTATCATCTTCAGCAATTGCTACTGCTCTTTGATTAGTACAATCTGTAAAACCTACTCCTTGAGATCTTGGAGCTGCTGCTGTTGCATTTGCTGTCGTTCTTGACCAATAAAATATTATTGCTTTTGGTTGAAAACCTAATCCTGAAACTGTTTGACTTCCAGTTGTTGTTATTTTGGCAAAAGTTCCTACTTTAACATTTACACCTTGGGCATACGCTTGCTGAAGTGAAGGCGGAATTCTCGGATTTTGCCAAATAGCCGGAAAACCGCTAAAAATCCAGGCGAAAATAATTAGAAATATAATTGAAATTTTTAGAAATTTACTGAAATTCATTTTTATAATTCTTGATTTAGAAATTAATAATATTTATTTGGCAAATTGTGGTTGAGTTGCCGCTCGTATAAATTATCGGAATGCTAAAATTACCTTTTTGCGAGCCGGGTTGATTAGTAATTTGCAAAATCGCACCGCTGTCACTCTTTGAAGGCGACCAAGAATAATCACCGTTGTTCAAGAAGGTAACATCAATACCAATGGGTAAGTTACCAATTTCTAAATTTTCTGAATCACTTCGCATTCCGGTAAATTTTAATTCCACAGTGGCTTGATTTACGCCAGAGAGATTGATACTGAAATTTTTGGCAACACAGGAATGGCGAGCTCCTGAGTCAATATGGATTTCCTTTTCAAGTTTCCTTCCTTTAAGCGGAGGAAGTTGAGGGGTTAGTTTTGGTTGTAGCTCTGGTTGTGGCACCGGCTCTTCAACAAATTCTTCTTCTGAAGGCGCTTTTGTTTGAGACGAAAGATTTTCGGCTGATGATTGAGAAGAAACCGCCTGTGTTGAAGTGGAATTATCAGCCAGTGTAGAAGTGGCGTTCGTTGTAGAATTAAAAGATTCTTCTGTTGTAGTGGTAGTTGTAGTATCAAGAATGGTAGTGGTGGTAGTATCTTCTAAAGCTCTAACAATGCGTTTAGGATTAATAATAAACAAAACCATTAATATAATTAATGCTAGAATTGAGAAGACAAAAATGAGTTTAGAAAACAATTTTATTTTCAGCATTTTCATTTGTTTCTTTATTCAAATTATAACACAGATAAAAATTAAAAATCAATTAAAAACAACCCCTTTTTAATAAAGCTATAAAATTAAAAATCAATAATAAAGAGACTGAACAGAAGTTTTGTCGCCGTCGGTTAGAGTATCTTTTTTCACTTCTCCTTTATCGCCATAACCATACATTGTATGATCTTTATAACTATCTGCATACATATCATCTAAACCAAAGCTGTGACCAAATTCATGGGTTAAGATATCTTGCGTATCATAGACATTTTGATAAGCACAATTAATATTATCTGACCAATACCAGCTATATTTTTTATTCATAATAGTATCTATTTCAACTGCATAACCATTTTTGTTATACCAAACATAGGAAATAGCTAAAGCGCCTGCTGGCGCCGACCCCCAACTAATAATATTTTGATTATCTAACTTTGCTTGACTTATATTAGTTGAACCCCCATTAGAGACATTTACTTTATTAGAAATAGCCTCAAGCCAAGCATTAAAAGCATTACTTACAATTTTATCTATATTATCTTTTCCTACCGTTGAAGGTACACTTAAATAGTTTATTTTATAAGTCCATGAAGATGGAAGCTTCCATCCAGCTGAATTGACTAATAAAGAAGAATTAGGGTCATCTTCATTACAGGTATAAGGAGGGGTAGCGGTGGTAGGTTTTCCTGGCTTTTGGGGTTTTTCTGGATGAACAAAGACGCGGAGTTTTAGTTCTGGTCTTCCCGATACCTCATAAATGCCAGGTTTCTCTGGCAAGGGCAGGTTTTCAGGTTTGTTTGCCAAGCAAAATCTTCCAAAGGCTCCTATCAAAAGCACTAAAATAACTAAAATGAGAAATTTTTTCATATTTTTTATTTTTAAAAGTAGAATTAACGACCTTTTTATTTTTTATTGCTTACCCTGGGTAAGCAAATGTTATAGGTTTCTTTTAATTTTTCTTATCTTTTCTATTAAAAAAGTTAAATAATATTTTGGGCTTAAAATTAAATCCATTGTTTTTAAATATTCCTTGATTTCTCCGCCAAAGCCTAATTTAAATAAACTTGGGCCAGCCCAAGGATGATTTGGCATTTTGAAAGGATCAACATAGCCCCAAAAATCAAAAAGTTGGCAATCTCTTTTTTTTGCTTCTTTAATTGCTTCCCATAAAAGTAGATATAATAAAGAAAGATTTCTGGCTTTTTCATTAGAAGCTGCTTGGTGATAAAAAGCAATTTTAGACCAAAAAATTATTATTGCTCCACAAACAATTTCGTCTTTATATTTACCAAAAAACAATAAAGCCTTTTTTTCTTTTGAAAATATTTCAAATTCTTTTTTAATAAATTCATCTGAAAATGGAACAAAATTTTTTATTTTTGCTACTTTTCTATTTAAAATAAGATACTCTTTGATATCTTTTGAATTATTAGTTAGTTCGATTTTAATTTCAGGGTTTTGAGATAATTTTTTTATTAAATATCTGGTAGTTTTTCTCATTTTCTTTAATAAGTCTTCTTCTTTTAAAGAAAGATTTAATTTAATTGTTGCTTCATAAGCATTAGCATGCATTGGAGCAATTTTAAAACCAAGGTTTTTGAAAACTTTTTCATTTTCTTGATTTCTTTGAAAATAAGGAGCAATTCTAATAAAAGAGCACCCTTCTTCTTTACCGATTTCTTTTAATTTCTCAACTAATAATTTTAAAATTTCTAATTTTAAATTCTCTTTTAAAAATAAAGGACCATGTTGAATTAATAAAAATTTACCTCTTTTAGCTGAAACTTTAGTAACCAATAATATGGCAACTATTTCTTCTTTTTCAAATACTCCTAGGCGCCAAATTTTATTTCCTAATTCTTTTTGAACTTCTCCCCAATACCAAGATTGTAAAAAAGTTTTTTCTTCAATTTTATCTAAAAAATCTTCCCAGATTTCTTTTTTTTCAATTTCTTTTATTTCAAATGGCATATTTTTTAATAAAATTAACAATTCTTTGAGCCTCTTTTTTTGTAATATTAATATGGGTTGGTAAATTAATTATTTTTTGAGAAACTTCTTTGGCAATTTTACAACTTCCTTCTTGATAGCCAACCTTTTCTAAAATTGTATCTGGAGGAACAATTGGTTTTCCTCTCCAACCATCATCTAAAAAAATTTTTTCTTTTCTGGCTAAATTTAAAATTTTATCTGTTTTTTCTTGAAAAATAATAGGAAATTTTAAATAAACTCTTCCTGGTGCCATTTTTGGCAAAAGAATAGAATCTAGCCCTTTTAAATTACTATAATAAAAATTTGCTATTTCTTCTCTATGTGAATTAAATTTTTCAATTTTCTTAATTTGATTTTTTAATAAAATTGCCAAAGCTAAGGGCATTTTTTTTGGAAAATATTTTGGTATTTTTCCTTGTTTTTCAACTTTGTAAACTGATTTTGATAAAATTCCTATTTTTTGAAATAAAATTAATAAATATCTGCCTAATTCAAAAAAATTATAAAGTGGCATAATTAAGTATCTTGTTAAAATTGGATGCAAAAGCTGTTGGAAAATCCAAAAATTAGAAGGAAAATCTAATTCATCTTGAAAATTTTTAATTTTTTTAGCAATTTCTTCATCATCAGTAATTGCCATGCCTCCAAAAATAGAAGAAATAATTTTATCTCTGCCAAAGCTAAAAAAACTAGCCTTTCCAAAAGTCCCAACTTTTTTTCCTTGATAGGTTGCTCCTAAGCTATGGGCGCAATCTTCAATTAAAATTAAATTATATTTTTTAGTAATTTCTAAAATTTTATCTAAATTTTCAGGCAAGCCAAAAGTATGTTGAACAACAATTGCTTTTGTATTTGGAGTTATTTTTTTCTCTAATTCTTCTAAATTATAATTTAGTGTTTCTTTTTGAATATCAACATAAATAGGTTTTAATTTTGCCCAAATAATCGGATTTGAAAGAGCATTACAAGTAAATCCAGGGATAAGAATTTCTGAATTATTATCTAAATTTAATGATTTTAAAATTGCCATTAAAGCTGATCTCCCGCTGTTAAACAAAAAAACATATTTTATCTTAAAATATTCTTTAAAATAGTCTTCAATTTCTTTTAATAATAAATTATTTTTATTTTCTTTGAAAAGCCAAGGTCTAAAAATTAGTTTTAAAGATAAGAAAATATCATCTTTCTCTATATTTGGAGAAAGCGAAACAAAAATTGGTTTTTTAAACATTTTTTTTGAATAAAGAAATTATTTTTTCTGGCATTCTTCCTTCTAACAAAATAATGTTATCTTTATCTTTTTCAATTTCTGATAAAACAGTCTTTAAGATTTCTTCTGACCTTGAAGAAAAAATTATTTTATCTTCTTTGCCAAAAGTTTTTGCTCCACTTTTAACTTCTTGATAATAATCTTTAGTAATAATAATACCTAAATCACAATTTTTTGCTATTTCTTTGCCAATTTTTTGATGAATTTCTTTTGCCTCTTTTCCTAATTCAATTAAACATGGCATAATCACAATCTTTTTACCTTGCCATAATTTTAAATGATTTAAATGAGCCATAACTCCAAAAGGATTAGCAGAATAAGTAGCAAAAATAATTTGAGTATTTTCGTTGTATTTTTCTAAATAACAACCAGTATCTTTATCTTTTATTTTTGAAAGAGCCAAAGAAATTTCATTTAAGTTCATACCTAATTCTAAAGCACAAGCAGCAACTAAAAGGGCATTTATTGCATAATCTATTCCAATTAAATTTAATTTAAAATCTACTTCTTGATTATCTTTTGTTTTAACTTTAAAGAGAATTGAATTTTTGCTAACAAAAAAATCTTTAGCAAAAACATCTGCTCTTTCTTCTTTAGTTGAACAAAAAATTATTTTTTTAACTCTTAATTTATCTTTTATCCTTTCAAACCTTTCTTTAATAAAATCGTTATCCCAATTTAAAATTGCAATTCCCTGCGCCTCTAAACTTTCAATTAATTCAAATTTCCCTTTTTGAATGTTTTCAAGAGAGCCAAAAGTGGCTAAATGTTGCTGGCAAATACCAGTTAAAATACCAATTTTAGGCTTTATCATCTCAGAAACTTCTTTTATTTTTCCTCTTTCATAAGCACCTATTTCAGCAATAAAAATTTTATGGTTTTGATTAAGATTTTCTAAAATTGTTTTGGCAATACCAACTTCAGCATTAATGTGCTCTCTTGTTTTAATTACTTTTTCTCCAAATTTTGAGGATAAAACAGTAAATAATAGTTCTTTAGTTGAAGTTTTGCCATAAGAACCAGTAATTCCTATAACTAAAAGATTTTTGAACTCCTCTCTTTTCTTTTTTGCTTTTAAAATTAAAAGTTTAATATAAAGAGAAACAAAAAATTGGAAAAAAAGGATAAAAAAGGATATTAAAAAAGGTAATAAAATATCAAAAACTAATAAATTTGCGAAAAAGTAGTTATTTATTTCTTTAAAGAATAAAAATTTAGAAAAAGCCAAAACTAATGATGTGAAAAATAAAAATAAAAAAATAATTTTTAAAGTAAACTTTGGTTTGACAATATTTTTTTTAAAAAGAGAAATTAAAAAATTTCCTAATAAAATAAAATAGAAAGATAAAATTAAGTAAAAGTTAAGATTAATTTTTTGAGAAAAAAGCAAAAAGCAGAGTAAAAAGATTTTTAAAAGATTTGTTAAGTTAAAAATAATCTTTTTGCCATTATAAGTTGAAAAGTGAGCTAAAAATCTTTTTAAATGATATTCTTTGAGCTGCCATAAATATAAATAAAAAAGAAGGTTTTTAATTTGAACCAAAAAATAGCAAAAAAACAAAACACATATTAAAAAATTATTTATCATAAAATTTTAAAGAAATCTATTTGATAAAATTTAAAATAATTTCAGCAAGTTTTTTTGGATTTTCAATATGGGGCGAATGAGAACAATTTTCTATAATTTCTAACTTTGAATTTTCAATTTTTTCTTGAATTTTTTTTGCTAAAGAAAGTGGCAAAATTTTATCTTTTTTGCCCCAAATTAAAAGAGTTGGAATTTTAATTTTATCTAAATTAATTGTTTCTCTTTCTTGAGTAATTTTTTTAAAAATTTCTTTCATTCTATTAGTAG
>Ga0207433_10010202_pt1 | contig 14715 bp, 12 predicted proteins | sample YelNatPaOPGAMG01_FD_187559 | JGI IMG/M metagenome (GOLD analysis project Ga0207433, IMG submission 187559) | Hot spring thermophilic microbial communities from Obsidian Pool, Yellowstone National Park, USA - OP-RAMG-01 (SPAdes) (version 3) | ecosystem: Environmental > Aquatic > Thermal springs... | reverse complement strand
TCGCTGCATACTTATACAAGGCCCTGCAAAACGATTATGCAAAAGAAGAAAGAGAGCAAGAAAGCATGCCTCAAGAAGAGAAAGCAAAATTAAGGAAAGAATGGTGGGATAAGAAAATAGATGAAGCTATTTTAACGATGTCCGAACAAGAGAAACAAAGGCATTTACTATACGTCGAGGAATTTTTAAAGTTTGCAAAAGTAGAAGATACTCCCGAAATAAGAGAAAAAGCTTTTAGAAATTCGGTGCAACAGGACTTAGAAAATGCGGGGGTCAAGAGTCCTTACGATCCTGATTAAGAAGTCGTTTTTAGAGTCGTTGTTTTAAAGTCGTCGTTTTTAAACATATTAAATTTTGCATTTAGAGGCTCAAAATAGGGGTGTCTGAGGTGGGGATAATACTTTTTACCTTCTGAGGTTTTTCGCTTAAATTTGAGGGGTTTTTATGCATTTAAAGGCCTCTAAATTTTCAAAAGCTTCTTTACAAGCCTTTGCAATAGGTTCAATTTCTTCTTGTGCGTTCTCATATATTCTCTCATATATTTTTTATACTCGTCGGGGTGGTTCTCTCTCCACCTTTTTACATACTCAGCATTCTTTCTCTTTTTTATGAGTTCAGACATTGTTAACACTTCCTTACGTTTCATTTCCTCACCTCCTAAATCTGTATAAAATCTGTATTAAATTTAATACAGAAACATTATAGCAAACTTTTGATTTTTGTCAAGAGATGTTAATACAGATCTTACAAGAACTTTTTACAACATTTCTTATGTTTTGTTGTAAATTGATACAAATAAAAACGAGTTAGGAGGCTTTAGCAAGTTTATCTGTTATGATTTTCGATCCTCTTCATTATTTTTCTTCTTATCGTTCATTGCTATTCACTTTTTCGCTGTTCTAAATCTCGTTTATTTCATTCTCTATAATTTTTATTTCCTCGTCAGTTAAGCCGTAAAGTTTATAAACAAGATCGTCGATTTGTTTTTCAAGAGATGAAACGTCAGCATCAGGATTATTTTTCTTAATTGCTATGATTTGGTCAACGAGAACTGATATTTTCTTTTGTATCGTTTTGTCAATATCAACTAATGGCAATTCTTCAATTGTTGATTTATTTATTCCCAAATAACCACCTGCTAAATGTTTATTTTTAAACTTCTGTCGGAGATAAAAAGTCATAAATTTACTATTTAGTAGACCATTCAAACATTTTGGTTCAAATCCGGCAAAATCATAAATACCATAAATACCCACACCTAACGCGACAGGTTCTGAACTATATACTGCCTCTATCATTTTTGTCATTCCTGCAATTATTATTTTAGGATTATTCCAAAATTGCCACTTTGAATCCGCTATAAAATTATTTTTTTCGATGAAAGCAGTACTATAAAAGTTACCCATATATCTAACATTTTTATTTGACCAATAATATCGATCAACATTTCCGCTTGTGATAAAGGGTATTGAGTTGTTAGTTTGTTTAATCTTGATAAAAGGAATAATTTGACTTGCTTGAAATCCTGTTGTTCCTGAATATAATTTTATACCAAATTCCCTAAATGTTTTATATTGCCTTATTTTTTTAGTTTCCTTAAATAGTCTAAGTCCTAAATCTTCGTATTCATCAATTGATAATTCTTTGTATTCTCCCTGGTAACCTTTTCTGCCAACGATAATAATTGGATAAACTCCTGCATCTTTAAAGACCTTGAAGTTTGAAACATCTATTGAATTTATTAGCCCGTTTTCCTTAATTAAGAATTCTTTACATTTTTTTGCGTAATTAGCTATCAAAAACTTGTTTGGAATAATAAAAGTATATACGCCAATTTTATTTAACAATTCCATAGATTTAAGTAAGAACAAAATATAAATATCGTAGGCACCAGTTGCTAACGGATACATCTTTTTAAAATATTCTTTTTGAGAATTATTTCTTGGCATTGTGACTGCAGATATATACGGTGGATTTGCAATCACAATGTCAAAACCTACAAACCTTCCTTCATTATCTAGTATCTGAGGGAAATCAAGAGTCCAAATCAAATCGTTATACGAAGTTTCTATTCCTGTAATAATTTCTTTTCTTATGTTACCAAATTTTTCAACAATTTCTTTTCTTTGCGCCTTGTCTGATGTGTTCTGATATGTTATGAATAATTCTTTTAATTCAGGGATTCGCTTGTTAAATAGAGTTGTGCTTATATCCACTATTGGTGCAAGCAGACTATCTCCTACTTTTATGTTAATATCAATATTTGGCAGTGTTTCCATCGTTCCATCAGGTTTATAGTAAGCATTTTTCAAAAGTTCTATCCAGAGTCTTAACCTTGCAATTTCAACTGCTTTTGGATTGATGTCTACTCCGAATAAGTTATTCTCAATAATCTCTTTTTTAGCCTTAAAAACCTTTTGCTGAAAATCTGCGTCATCTGCACTTGAATTTTTCCTATAAACAAAAGGTTTATCATTCTTATATAACTTTATATCTCCATTCTCAAACTTAACTTCATATTTTTTTGGAATATCAATCATGCCAAGTTCATACCATATTTCTAAAAGCACATTGAGGGATGAAACAAGGAAATGCCCACTACCAACAGCAGGATCAAGAATGGTAAGATTTCTAATTATTTCTCTTATCTTTTTTCTGTCTTCTTCGCTAAAAGTGAAGAACGCTGTCTTAAACTCTTCAAATTTGTTATAGTCCAATCTTAATTGCTCTTTAACCTTGCTAAGGATTGCTTTTTCTATCGCAGTTTTTGCCATGAAGTCTGTAATTTCAGTGGGGGTGTAGTAACTGCCATCCTTGTATCCGTTTATTTTTTCGAATACAAGTCCCAGTACTGCCGGGCTTATGAGGGATGAAGGATCACCTTTACCTTCAAATCTATACGCACTTAGAAACTCAAAAAGGTAATCAAGCAATTTTGTTTCTCCTTGTTTGCGTATAAACTTTTTACCCTTATAAGTGTGAAGAACTGTGTTTGAATAATATGGTATTTTATCGTCTCCTTGAATATCACTTATTGGAAATTCTTTTTCTATTTCTTTTTCCTCAAACAGTGATGAGTTTAGATAAGGAACATGTTCGAACTTTGCTGCCTTACTACCTCTTTGATTTTCTGGCACAGCAAGAACATCGAAGAATAGTGATTTAAGAGCGGTTGTATTTGGTATATGTGCTTTATCCATAAAGGTAAATGTTTTGTTATCATTGAACTCAACAAGTTTTGCTTCAAAGAGTTTCAAAAAGAGAATTCTATTGAGCCAAATAATGATAAGATCAAGGATTTTTTCCTCATCATTTACCTTTTCGGATATCTGACTATAGAATGTGTTTGGAACTCCATTAGGAACAATCTTTTTCTTGCCGTTTAACTCTACTTCTTTAAGGCCAAATATGTAAAGCAACTCATCGTAAAACTCTTTGTTCAACGCCCTTCCAGTACTCGGATTGTATTTGTTCAAGAGAATATCTGGAGAGAGAAAGCGGTAAATGTCTTCTGGATTTGAGAAGTAGAAACAGTTGTCTTTGAAGTTTTTGAGGACTTCTTTATGGGCTCCAAGATAGTTTTTAATTTTCTCATATATTTCACTTGTTGAACTTTCCTTAAACAGCATGCGATCGCTTATACCCAATCTTTCAAGAGTCTTCTCGTCCATTGCAAAATCCCTGAAGGGTGCATTGTTAAACACAAACCACTTTTTCCCATTTGTCACAACCAGATATGTTGGGATATCGTCTCTATTTAACTTATACGCTTTAAGGAAGTAGTATATCAACTCATGCAACGCCTTCTTGTTTATGTGATTTTCTTCAATCACCTCATTTTTGTTTTTAACTGATTTGCATTCAAAGAATGCAACAATCTGCTTTGTTCCCTTGTCCTTCACTACAATGTCAGCGTCTTTACTGTGTAATTCAACTTCATATTCAGGGAACAGTTTAATCATATCGTATATTCTTGCTTTTATCTGTTCTTCTTCGTCGTCGTATTTGATACTATCCTGTAATTCCTTGATCTTAGACTTGATATCTTCTTTTATCTCTATTTTTATTTTCGTCTTTTCAATATACTTTGTAAGCGTTTCCATTTTCACCTCCACATAAACCTTCTATTTGTGCCAAGTTATGAAATACAAAGTTCTTCCCTGGAATTTTATACCTCTATCACTGTCACTAAAATCACTTGGCCTATCAAGTGTCTGAAGGTAAATAATTTCCTTACTATCAAGGTCTAAAAGTATTTTATCTATTTCCTCATCAGAAATGTTGATGTGCTTTTTAACTTCATCTTTAAAGATAGGTACAGGTACAGAATCACCAAAATGGCGAGCCACATTTAAATCTTCATACGCTTTCTTAAATATAAGTCTCAGGGCCTCTTCTTTTGGTATAACATATCCCGTTGTTGTTTTGGTAGCCTTTATCTCTCCTTTAGTTATCCATCTTTTAATCGTACTTACATTTACTTCAAGTATTTTTGCAAGTTTAGATATTGTGAGGTTCTCCTCTATTTCAGGTGTATTACTTTGAATTACATCTGATTTTTCATTTATTACATTATGTAATACATTGTATTTCATACCATCTGGCTGTATATTACTTTGTATTACATTTGAAATGTCCTGCAATACATTGTAATTCTTTTGTAATACATCTGTAATGTTATCCATTTTCAATGTAATACTCTGTAATACATTTGTAATGTTTTGCAATATCTCCTTGTTTTGTTGTATTTCATTTGTAATGCTTTGTATTACATCCTCTTGAAAATCTACTTTCTTCCTCCTTTCTCTAATTTCAGCAATTTTCTTATCAAGTATTCCAGCCTTTTCCCAACGCCAGATAGTTACTTCGCTTACCCCTAACTCACTTGCAAGATCCTTCCTCTTTCTATTCATTCTTGCCTCCTACATTTAAGTTGTTTCATTGTATTACATTTGAAGAATTATGCAAAATGGGATACTTTGAAAGAGTAAATACAATAAAAGTTCGAAGAATTTACTTCGTTAAGATTAGAGATCATAATATTAACTCGCAGCTCAAGAGAGCTAAGCAAATTAGACAATTTGAAAGAAGTAACTTCAAGGATTTTGTGAGACTTGAAAAGTATATAAGGTATGAAAAATAAAATGGACGGACATACAGGATATCAGTCCTGCGTTTAGTAATTATGCCTTAGTAACTACATTTTAGTAATTACACAATGCTATATCCGAAATCTTTTTCAAAAATATGATCTCTTTACATGTATTTTAAGCTCCAATGGTATCTTAAAGCCCTACCTATTATTAGATTACTTAATGGATATTACAATGGATATTATTCAATTGTTTTGTAAATGATGAAAGGAAAATTAATCTATGGTGTCATCTTCTCCAAGGTCATCACAAACTTCTATTTCATTATTGTTAGGAAACATCATCATTGTTAATACAGATGCAAATTCTTTTGGCAAAACTGAATAAACCAGATGAAAACCATTTTTCCCTAAAACCACTTGAACATCAATGCATCTTACTTCCTTTCTAATTGTTTCTTCAGGATTTGTAGGAGACTGAATAACAGTATAGAGTACTGTATGAACATTAGGTCCTTCTGATATTTTACAAAGAGAAGATACAAGTTCATCAAGTAATGCTTCATGTTCCCTCTGGGACCTTAAGAAGACATTCCCATCTTTATCTTTAACAAGAGATGAGTAAAAGTGTCCTTTTTTAGATCCAATTTCAAATGCTGTAAATCCTTTAATAACAGGGGCAAAGAGATTGAGTAAAGCCTGTGCTTCTTTCTTGAGTTGCTCTTTACACTTACCATAAATTTTATCTTCCATACTAACCTCCATTACAATAATCTATTTCATTGTATTACATTTGCAAGATTATGCAAGCTCTCAGATAGAGGATAACATGAATACAACACAAAAATCTTTATCTCTTTCTGAATCATCTAACTCGTGTGTTTTTATGGACTAATGAAAGGACTTATGAAAAGTTATGAAATATATGAGTATCTCAATATTAGAGAGACAACGATGAATATTTTCTAAGAAAATTGTTACTTTTTGTGCCTGAAGTATCTCTGGTAATTTTGGGAAGGGGTAGCAAATAATTCTTAGTTTTCAAACTTTGTTTGCGTATAATTAAAGCAAGGGAAAAAGGATGAGATGCAAATACATCTATAAAAACGGGTTTATAAACGGTAAACAGTGTGAAAGAGAGGCAGAACCTGGCTCCGAATACTGCTTTTGGCATGAACCAACAAATGGAAAAAATCTTGAAGGAAAAGAAATAAAAGAAAAGAATTTAATAGAGGCATATTTAGTAGAAGCAAACTTAAAAGAAGTAAAATGCGAAAGGGAAACAAACTTATCCTTTGGGAACTTTCAAAAAGCGAATTTAGTAAAAGCAAATCTTCAAGGAACTAATTTAATGAAAGTAAATCTTCAGGGAGCTAATTTAGAAGAGGCTAATTTAGAGGAAACAAACTTAGAAGAAGCAAATCTTCATAATGCTTATTTATATAGAGCAAGACTTACGAAAGCTAAGTTGAGAGGTACAAACCTTCAAGGAGATTCCTTAAATGAAGCGAACCTTCAAAGGGCTGATTTATTGGTAGCAAACCTTCAGGGATCTCAGTTAAGTGGAGCAAACCTTCAAGGAATTTATGCGCCTGAAGTAAATTTTAGTGAACTTAACTTATTTAGAGTAAATTTTCAAGGGGCTTATTTATCTGGAGCGAATTTTCGAGGGTGTGATTTAAGAGGAGCGGACTTTCAAGGGTGTGTTCTAAGTGAAGCAAACTTTCAAGAAGCTAATTTAATGGGAGCAAACTTAAAAGGAGCGTTTCTTTTTGGTGTATCATTTAAAAATATTAGGAATCTCAGATATGCAAACTTTTCAGTTGCAATTGAGGAAATTATAGGCGCAACCTTATTAAGGCTTGGCGTAGCAAGAGAAGAAGATACTGGAAAATACATAGATAAATTTGCAGAAATAATCGGAAATTCATTACCTCTTGACGAAGAAACTAAAGAGAACAGAAAGAAGTTAGGTTATTCAATCTTCGCTTACGCTCATGTTGGAAATATTTATAATATTGGAGCAGTTTTGAGAAACTCTGGGCGTTTTTATCAAGCCGCTTTAGACATTTATCTAAATCTAAAAAACTACTTCAGAGACGACGGTCTCTATGATCGTTCTGGTGCCTTCTTTGTTAGAGAGTGTAGAGTAAGAGGTAAAATACAAAAAATAAATTTCTTACTATCTTTTTATTCGATTTTATTTCGCATTAAATATTTCTTTAATAAAATTAATCGATTTATAAGAAAAGATAAACAATATTTTGGCGAATACAAATTTTCTTCAACTTTAAGTAAGGATTTGAAAGACTTGTTAGAAAACTTATTTGGTTGGATAGGGAATATTATTCTTCGAGCAACCTCATTATATGGAGAAAGCCCATTAAGGGTGATTTTAACAGCAATATCGACAATATTGCTCTATGCGTTAATATACGCAGCTTTCAGTGGAGTAGCAATCAGTAACAATTCACATATTGCAAAAAGCATTTTGGATTATATTTATTTTAGCATTGGAACATTTTTAACCATGAGCTATGGAGAGCTCATACCTACTCCTCCTATGCGTTTAGTTGCTGAAAGTGAAGCATTTTGGGGCGCTTTCCTTTTAGCCTATTTTGTTGTAGTTTTTAGCAGAAAAATAATGAGGTAGTGATCTTATTTTGATTTCTAATTGCAATCTAAATATTTTTAAGTTTCACTATTTAGGTTCAGTTATTTGCTTAAGTTTTAATATAGCTCATCGCTTTTCTTGGAAGTTTTCTTTACCATTTCAACAAATGTATTCACTATGGCTTAAATATCTTTCCTCTCCATCCCGGTCTTCTCTGCTATTACAGAGACAAGTTCTAAATTCTAGCTTGTTTATGTTTATTTTGCCTTTCTGAGTTATCATTAAAGTATTTATCAGTATTTTTTAATAATTGTATGCATACTTTCTTAATACAGCTGAATGAGATTCCGTTGTTATGTTGAAAATATGTCTTCCATTTTACTATTTCAAATTATACATTTTGTTTTCTTTGTACCTTTTAGTCGTGTGTATTCCAAGGATCTTGTATAAAGTTTTAAGATTTTGTAGCTATTTCTAATCTCATTATTTCCTATTTTGCATAAAAACGCTTAAATTTCAACGGAAAATGAGTGAAAAGTATAATTCATCAATCAATCCAGTTTTTGCGATTTTAGGGGCATTTTTGTGCAAAATTTGGGGGAGTATGCCCTGAAAAGATTACGTATGCTACGAACAAATCTTTAAACGATATGTCCATATTTTATAAAACCAAGTCAATCTTTTAAACTTTCTTCTTCAGAGCATTTTGGATAGTAGCCTATACTTAAAATACATCAGACACAGCAATATTGCTTGAATTGATATATATTTCAATCACGATTAGTAGAATCGAATGGAAAACAACACAAGAACCGACCCGCGGATGTAATTATTCTAAGGGAAAGTTTAGAGAAGAAATCGCAGTAATAGAACCTTGCTTCTGGTAAAAGTCAAGTCTGATGACAAAAAATGCAGAGTATGGAAAAAGGCTGTGGAATCCACAGAAAAAGATTATATTTTAAAAAGTGGGAATTGATGTATAGCCTCAAATAAAAACAGATAGAAAATTTACAGTGGAGATGACAAATAATATTTCGTATAGAAAATTAAATGAGGCAACGCGTTGTCGTATGATGTTTTAGGGTTTTGTGAAGTGAGAAGTATTTAAACCAACCGAGGGAGATACAGAGCGCTTGTTAGACGTTTGAATCTGCCCTTCAGATATTCCAGACCATCTAATGCATCTTTTTAACTTGAAATTGTAGTATAATCTGAAAACTTCTTTTGCAATTGTGGGGATTGCGTGCCAAATACAAATGGTACTATTTGAAGATCTTTGCAAATGTACAGGAATCTGAGCCACACTAAATCCTAGTAATTTTGCTCGGAGAGCCAGCTCAACATCATAGGCTAATCCTTTAATGAGCAGATAATTAAAGAGCATCTCTTTTGAAGATTGCCGTAGTGCTTTGACACCGCACTGCGTGTCAAAACCTTTTAGTTGGAAGAGATTTTGTACAAGTATGCGGAAAATTCGACTTGCGAAAAATCTTATGGATAATCTACTATCTGGTATCGATGATGAAGGCAAATAGCGGTTCCCAAAAACCACATCCGCATTCTCGGCTGCTAACAGTAGCTTGTCAAGATCGGTGAGCAGTACAGGTAAATCTGCATCGATCACAACAATTACGTGTCCTCTACTCGCAAGGACCCCGGCTCTAACGCAACTTCCCTTATCTGGAGGATCTACCTCAATAAACCATATATCTTGAGGGATCATGTTGTGCTCCAATCTTCCGCATACTAACACTTCAGCAGTAATTGCTCTGCTGCTAGCGTATTCTTTAATCTTTTTAGTACATTCAATTACACGAGGGTCGAACTTAACTGGAATTATAAACGATACTTCAATTGCGTTGGAGTCTAAACTTGAAAATATTCTATTCATTTTTTACTTCCTCTACATTCGGGAGTATTTATATTCTCTCTACTCGCCATCAAGTTTATCATCTTCTAATTCATGCTTAATCTCGAAATACATATAAGTCATCATAGCTATATCCTCAACTATTATTAAAAGGAATATCCAAAATTCGAATTTGTATTGATGTAAAAGTTTAACTAAACTGGAAAAGGGAGAAGAGTTTTTGAAGAGAGAAGGTGCAATTACAGATAGTAACTTTTCTGGAAGCAATAAAGACACCGTAATGATGATTGGTAATTGAAGGATAATAGTAGAAATGATATAAAACCATGTCGAGTGTTTATTATAAATCCAGTGTTCCCAATATAAAGGTTTTTTAAAAAGATCAGAGTTATCTTTAGAAAAAAAGGATTTCTCAATTTTAATCCTTATATACTTTCCGACCCGAGCGTATCTCTGTATTTCAAAAGAAAACATCGCACTTGCAGCAAATGACTGCAAACATAGAATTAAGATTATCCATGGAAGGGAATCCCCAATATTATTATAAGAATTGAAAAAGACTAGGCTAGCTCCGATAGTTGCAATAAATCCAGATAATCCAATCCATATTATGGTGGCTATATCTTGATTTAGGCGGAGACTTTCTTGTTTAAGAGCCTTAAATTCTTCCAAGACAATTCCATTAAAATATATATTCAAACCCTTCTTATAGATAATACTGGTGCTCCTATTCGTTTTTAAAGTTTCCTTGCTCTTAATGGAATCATTTTTGGAGGGCTTATTATTTTTAAGTGAATGTTGTGAATTGTTTTGTCCCAAACTTGTCTCCCATTCTACCAAAAATTCTTATACATTTAATTTTTAATTTTACCTCCTAATTTTTTAAAACATCTTGCTCTATAAATATTTTATAAAATATTTTGAAAATTGAAAATTAAGTAAATCTCTCTATCAAAATTCTATGGAATATTTAAATGAAACCATGAAATAAAGATCAAGAAGAATTGAATTTAACTTCTTGAAGGATAGATTTTCAAAATTTTAAGAATTATAATTACAGCTATTATTTTAACCTTATTCAACATTATGTATCAATTTATAAATGAAGTAATGGATTTAATGTTTACAGACATCCAAATTAATTACTTGAAGGACGATATAGCAGCCATTAATACTTTAAAATCACCTAATTAATAAGATAACAGGATATGGCAAAATAGCCACACTATTAATAGTTGGACTCTGTGCTTTGTTAGAGGTGGTTAACGCAATAATATTATCCAAGGAAAATATAAATTAAAAACACCACGATTACAAAAAATTCCTGAGGTAACAACCCAATTGGTAGTAGTTATTTCATGTATTGCATCAAAAATCAATAACTCTTTGCTTTTCCTAGCTACCAAGTTTTTTAGTCTCATGTAAACTAATTAAGGGTACTTAAAAATTTACACCAGCACAGTTCAAATTCTCTATGTCTTTTCTTATTTGTTCTAAAATTTCTTTGTAATAAGGCCTGAGTAGTTCCTTGCCAAGGATTCTTGCTGAGATGTAAGATATCAAAGCATCGGCAGGAGAGAACAACCTTTCTCTTTCTTCATCTTGGTTAACGTCGTGCTTAGATTTATTGTACAGTTCTTTGAAAAGATTTAATGGCCCAATTAAATGTTGTGGTAAAACTTTTCTTTTTTCGAGCTCACTAATGGATTGCCCCAAGGTCCGTTTCTTAAATGGCAAACTTATCTTTCCAATCCTGTTGCTCGTCTTCAAAAGCACAAAACCAGTAACCATCTCTAAATGCAAGCCTGCATCTTGAACAACATGCCTTGCATGGAAGTATATATCCTTTCCCATTTCTATGTCTGAAGCTGCATACTGCAATGGACGGAAAAGACTTCTGCCAATTCCGGTTGGGAAAGGATTACGTGTTACATCAAACGGCATACAGTATCCGCCCACACCACCTATCGAAGCATCTAATCCCCAAAAAAAGTCAATATTATAACTCTCAGGGTTCTCTTTAATTTCTTGTATTGCTCTTTCCACTATTTCTTTTTGTGTTTCTGTTAATAATGCATTAAGTAACTCTTTTGATTCAGGTAACGGTCCATCGTTTCTTTTGCTCATATGGTTCAATTGGAAACCTCTCGCAGGATATTATAATCTCATTATCACAAGTTCAATGCTTTAGAATCCATCTTGCAATTTGGCTATTGTTATTCTTATCACCTATGATAAAAGCAGGAGATAATATGATTGGCATTTCAGATTCAGGATCATGTTTAATTGATATTCTTGCCTCGATAGTATTACTTAAGTTGTCTGGAATATTTTCCGCCTTACCATAACCTCTCAGAATTACCGTACCCGGTCCACTAATTACAATTTCACTATGTGTGTTTCGGACTGTTAAAGAATCTTGTTCAATACCACCATCCCTGAACATTGTGGGCGCACTGAGATTTATTATATCCAAGTCAATTTCCGAATCAGAAGACAATCTGATTACTCCTTTGCACCTATGATACGGAATCACGAGTAAACCCTTTGTACGAGGAGTAACATATAACACTAAACTGAGATCTATTTGCTTCATTTTTCCCTGATCAAGATTAGCTAAAGATACCGAGCCATTAACAATTTCAAAATCAGGTTTTAGATTAATAGGAACAAGTATTTTTATTAGGTCTGACCTCCTTGCAGAATCAGTTCTGTTGCCACTTCTCCATGGCACTTCTCTTGTAATTTGCCCGTCAGCTTTGTTCTTTATAACATACGGTGCTCTGTCAGTCTCAAACAATAGAGCAACAACAGTCTTACCCTGATAGTGTACATTAATACACTTGTCTAAATTTGGATATACGCTCTCATCAAAATAGGATTTTACACCATTATACCAATTTGAAACTTCATTCATGTCCGCATTAATCAAGCCACCTTTCTCATCTAATCCTATAATCCAGAGTATCGGTTCTCCTCGTGCACAGTTAGCATGAGCAGCAATGCGACGAGCAGCTTGTGAAGGTTCAATCCACTCCGACTTAAGCTCAATAAAATCATCTTCTACCGGCTGACCTTTTAGAACCCTCTCGATAATATTAATAACTTTAAATTCAAGTTCCTGCTTTGTCATTTGCCCTCCATTAACTATTTTTTAGTTTCAAACTTTTTTCACCTATTTTACCTATTATTCTATTTCTAATTCCATTTATTAATAAGGTCTTTCATCATTATTTTCGATCCTCATGCTCTAACCCCTTTCCTTTTTATTTTATTCTCATGATAATTATTTCAAAACTTATTTTGCTAATTCCTCTTTTAAATATACCTCTTACATTCTTGATTATGCCAAATGCGAAGACTTAAGGGGGATAATATCTTTATACATTTGAGGGTCTTTTCGTTGAAATTTAAGTATTTTGAATGGTTTCTTGTAAGATAACGATAGGGCTTGTAATAACTTACTTCATATACCCTCTTGACAGGAGTTAAAAAAATGTTATACTGTTAAGTGACTACTAAAGTAGTCACAAGGAGGTAAGCAATGGAGAGAATAGAAAAAATAGAAACTTCAGGAGTCTTCTCGATAAAAGAAGCACGTGTAAAGTTTACCAAGATTAACAGGGATGTAGCTAAAAAAGGAAGTATAGTCATACTAACAAATAGAGGCACTCCTTCAACAGCAATTGTCTCAATGAAATTGTTGAGAAAGTTAATAGGTGACAAAGCTTTTAAAGAGATACTTTTCAAGCAGTTCTACTTAAAGCAAGTAGAAGATAGTATCAATAATTTCCTTGATAGTAACGAAGAAACGATTTCACTTGATGAACTAAAGAAAAAATTAGGGAGATAGAGTTTGTATAAGGTAAAGCTTAGCAAACTTGCAGAAAAGAATTTAAGAGATTTTTCAGATAAAAACAAAGAGATTGAAGATTTGCTTATTTCTAAACTTGAAGATTTACAGAATATAGATATTCAAGCTGCTCTAAAATCTCGAAAGGTAGGCATTGTTGAAGGATTACCACAAAAGGCTCTTAAGAGATTAAAAGAAATGAATTTTGATGAGCATGTATATGAATACAGGGATTTCCCTAAGAGCAAACCTTTTAGAATGGTGTTCATTATAAGGGAAGATACTATTGTTGTTATTTTAATTGTCCATCACCAACAGATGAAAGAGAAGTTCAATAATTTAGTCTCAAAAAAACTTACTTCTTATTTAGACCTAATGGACGAAAACTCTTTTTAAGGTTCTTTAAATCACTCCTCTATCCTTCAATATCCTTCTTGTTTCAGAAGCAGAGTATCTCAAATACATAGCAGTAGTTGAAAGAGAAGCATGCCCTAATATCTGTTGAACTATTGTAACTGGCACCTGTGCTTTTAGAAGTTCTATTGCTCTTGTATGTCTTAGTGTATGAGGATGTGCAAGTTTACTATCAATATGTGCTTTCTCACACATTTTCCTAAAAACTCTAAAGAAAACACTCTGAGGTATCTTAAACACATTTCCTTCTATTTGAGGGTATATCTTTATGAGTCTCAGATACTCATTTATGAGACCTTCAGGAACAGGCACAGTTCTACTTACCTTCCCCTTTTTCTTCTTTGCGTGTCTTTTAAGAGTTGTAAGATGAACCTGGGATAATCTCAAATCAATATCTCTTTTCTCATTTATGAGTTGTATTTCTCCTATTCTTGCACCTGTGTATCTTAGAAAGAGAAAGAATAGTAAGTGCTTTGCTCTATGAGATGCTCTTACACTATTTCCCTTTTTCTCATCTTCTTCTAAATACGAATAGAAAGCATCAGTAAGTCTTTTAAGTTCATCATCTGTAAAGTGATATACTACTTCTCCTTCAAATACATTGTCTATACTCCTTGTATTCCTGTATACCTCTATATCCTTCATCTTGAACCTCCCAACACATTATATCACAAATGCATAAAAACTTTAAAAGAAAACATACATTTTTATGCCAAAAATACCCCCAATTTCCATAACAAAACCCTGTTCTTACCCAAAATTATGTATGAAAATTATTGTTTTCATACAGTTTGTGCTGGATACCTCATTGGCCTGGAGAGAATAGGGTACCTGGATAAAAAACACCCTCTGTAATGCCAAAAAACGCGTTG
>Ga0207433_10010198_pt1 | contig 14718 bp, 10 predicted proteins | sample YelNatPaOPGAMG01_FD_187559 | JGI IMG/M metagenome (GOLD analysis project Ga0207433, IMG submission 187559) | Hot spring thermophilic microbial communities from Obsidian Pool, Yellowstone National Park, USA - OP-RAMG-01 (SPAdes) (version 3) | ecosystem: Environmental > Aquatic > Thermal springs... | reverse complement strand
GATGAAGAGGGAGGGCCATTCCCTCCCCCTCCGCTGGCAAAGCCAGTCGGAGGGACCCCCACCCTTGGACGCCTTTTTCGCCTCCGGCTCAAAGGCCCCCAATCCCTTATCAGGTGAAAGAGCATTGAAGCCAGACGACGTGTTCATCAACATTTGGGGGCTCCGTTCCGGTTTCATCGCGGGATTGGGGTCTGGCTTCGCCAGCGGAACGCGAAAGACCCGAAAGGCAAATCGAACGTTCCGTCTGGCTTCGCCAGCGGAACGCGAAAGAGAAGCCCCTCCCCGTTCAGGAGACAAAGCCTTTCCCCCATGTGCCACCTGCGCCGCCGAAGGAAGAACCATTCGATCGCGGATTTGGGGGAAGGGAGAACCTTTCCATCTTGAAATTTCGGCACCAGGAAGGGGCGCCGGATGGGATGGACGGAAAAAGGGGGCCGGGAGCCGAAACCCCCGGCCGAGAAAAGGAGAGCTGCTAGCCTGGGTGGTACTATCTGAAACGGGGGGATTCCCCGTGTGCGGTCCTTGAATCCTACGTTACCAGCTGAAGGTGTACGTGGCCGTCGTCGTGTCGGGATTCTTGAAGAGAAAGAGGGTCGGCACGCCTTTCGGAACCGCCGCCTTGAGCCCGGCCCCGCCGGCGATCACGAGCTTTCCGGAGCTCTTGACCTTCACGTTGGGCCACTGCTTCCCGTTGATATAGACCTGGATGCCCTGCATAAAGTCGGCTCCCAAGACCACGATCCGGAACGGGTTGCCCTTCTTGGCCATGGACTGGATCACGGGCGGCGTCGGCACACTCACGGTGACCGTGAGGCCGCCCGTGGAGACGGCGCCGGTGCTGTCTTGCGCCGTCACCTGCACGGGGTAGCTTCCCGTAGCCGTATAGGTATGCACGGGGTTCTGGTCGAAGGAGCGCGGGCTCCCGTCCCCGAAGTCCCACGCGTAGGTGTAGGGAGCCTGCCCGCCCAGAGGAGTCGCCGTGAAGTGAACCGTCAGGGGAACCAGCCCCGACTGGGTGTCGGCCTGCGCCGCCACCGAGAAGGAGGTGGCCGAGATGGAGATGTCGTCCACCCTCGCCCCGAAGCCCTCGTTGATCTGGTTGTCGGACTGGAAGGCGAAGGCGAGGTAGAAATAGGGGTACTGCGTCAGGTCGCCGAGGCCGGTCCAGTTCCTCAGGTCATAGGGGTCGTTGAGGTACCACTGGTCGGACCAGTCGCCCGAGAGGCTGTAGCCGTAGTAGTTGGTGCCGTCTACCGAGACGAGGTAGTAGAAGAGGTCGTAGTTCGGTTCGCTTTGAACCTTGAGGTAGAAGTTGAGGGAGGCCTCCGGGACGCCCGAGGCGCAGGTGATCTCGGGCACGTATTCCATCCAGGAGTCGGTGTTGCTGGCGTAGTTGGAGTTGCAGGAGAGGTACTGACCCAGAGTCCCGCCCAGCGTGGCGCTGGCCTCCCATTGTCCGCTGTGGGCGTCGCAGTTGTCGTCCAGCCAGAAGTAGTCGCCTGTGTCGTTGGGGTTGTCGTACTGATAATGCCACCAGTTGCCTCCGTCCTCCCACCAGATGGGCAGTTCGTCCGTCTCGAAGCCTTCGTAGAGGCAGGTGGTGTCTTCGTTTCTGGACGCCCTGGCCTTGGCCAGCTCGGCCACCATGGACGCCGTTTTGACCAGGTGCGCGGGGGCCTTGACGGCGTATCGCGGAGCCGCCGAAGCGGCCTCATCGCGGGGGGCGTTCAGGTAGCCTGGAAGGTAGAGCCGCAGAGCCGCATCGAAGTCCTGTGTACCCATGACGGGACCGAGGTCCTCCAGGCGTGTGGCCGCCAGCTTGCTCATCCAGGCGGCGGGCACCTCGGCCACAGCGATGCCCGTCTGGCGGTCCCAGACGAGGCGCTGGGAAGCCGAAAGGGCCGTCGAGGCCTGGGCCGGCGTGAGGTCGGGGAAGACCACCACGTCCGTTGCCGGCCCCCCGCTTGCCGCCGGCCAACCCGCCACCGCCACCGCCGTGAAGATCGCGCTTAGGATCAGGATTCGCTGGTTCATGGGTACTCCCTCCAGGGCTGTAAGAAAGCAAAGCCGGTGCCAATGGGGAGGACCTGCAAAGAGGCCGTGGCTAGGGCGTTAGCGCCAGGAAGGGCACCCAGTTCTGTGCTCGAGGCCGGAAGTCCGTCCGAAAAGACGGAATCGGAACATGCCTGTCCAAAACAAACCGCCCCGTCGGCTCCAACCCACGGCTGGGTCTGGACCGCGCCTTGGGCGCGGCGCTGGTGGCCCGGTCCGGGCGCGTCCACGCAAGCCTGGCCGCGCTCCGGCCGCGCCTCTCACAAGTCGTGGATGGTCTTGAGGCTGAGGACCTCGAAGGTCCGGCGGCCGCCGGGGGTCTCCACGGTCACCTCGTCGCCCTCCCGCTTGCCCAGGAGCGCCTTGCCGATGGGCGATTGCACGGAGTAGCAACCGTTCTGGATGTCCGCCTCCTCGTGGGTCACGAGGCGGACCTCCAACTCCTCCTCTTTCTCCACATCGTAGAGTTTGAGGAGGCTGCCGTAAGCCGCCCTGTCCTTCGGAACGGAGGAGAGATTCACGGTGGCCAGGGCGGCGATCCGCTTCTGAAGCTCCATGACCCGGGCCTTCACGTACTGCTGCCGCTGGAGGGCCATGTGGTACTCGGCGTTTTCGCTCAGGTCACCCAACTGCCGGGCGCGATCGATCTCCTTGGGAAGGTCGATCCGCAGCTCGTGGTCCAGCTTTTTTAGGTCGGCCTCGAGAGCCTTGCGCGTAGCCTCCAGCCCCTTGGATTCGGGCATGCCAACCTCCTTGCGGAGATCAGTGTAAAGGAATCCCCCGGGCGATAAAAGCCCCCCGGTACCGGACCGGGGTTCGCAGGAAGGCAGGCCAGCCGAAGTGGACGCACGGCAGGGGAGGGCCCTATACTCAGTTCAGATGCATCCACAGGGAGGCTCCCATGACCGATACGGATTTGGGGTTCCTCAAGCAGGTCAAGGAGAGGACCCAGAGCGAGTTCCTCAACCTCCGGTGGGAGGGATCCTTCACCGATTACCTGGGCATCGTCCACCAGCAGCCGGAGGTCATTAGAACGTCCTACCAGCGCCTCTACGACATGATCCTCTCCCACGGCCGGGAGGAGGTGAGCGACGGCCGCTCGGTCTCGTACCGCTACAAGTTCTTCGCCGACCCGTTCGGCATGGGCGAGGACGCGGTTTTCGGACTGGATGCCACGCTGGCCCGGCTCGTGAACATCTTCAAGTCGGCCGCCTTCGGATACGGCCCCGAGCGCCGCATCATCCTTTTGCACGGGCCGGTGGGCTCGGCCAAGTCCACCATCGTGCGCCAGCTCAAACGCGGGCTGGAGGACTACGCGCGCAGGCCCGAGGGGGCCCTCTACTCTTTCCGCTGGCGGGTTGAGGCGGACGAGGCCGGCCGTTTGAAGAGCCGCGAGAGCGACGAGTTCGCCTGCCCCATGCACGAGGAGCCCCTCAAGCTGATTCCCGTGGAATTCCGGGGCGAGCTGCTGCGGGACCTTCAGGCCAAGGCCCAGGTGCCCTACCGGCTGCGGGTGGAGGGAGATCTCTGCCCGGCCTGCCGCAAGGTCTTCTGGGATCTGATGCAGAAACACGAGGGAGATCTAGAGAAGGTCCTGAGCCACGTCGAGGTGTACCGGCTGCTGCTTTCGGAGAAGGACCGCGTGGGCATCGGCACCTTCCAGCCCAAGGACGAGAAGAACCAGGACTCCACCGAGCTGACCGGCGACGTAAACTACCGCAAGATCGCCATCTACGGCTCGGACTCCGATCCCAGGGCCTTCAACTTCGACGGGGAACTCAACATCGCCAACCGCGGCCTCATCGAGTTCATTGAGATCCTCAAGCTCGACGTGGCCTTCCTCTACGACCTCCTGGGCGCGACCCAGGAGCACAAGATCAAGCCGAAGAAGTTCCCGCAGACGGACGTGGACGAGGTGATCATCGGCCACACCAACGAGCCCGAGTACATCAAACTGCAAAACAACGAGTACATGGAGGCCCTCAGGGACCGCACCATCAAGATCGACGTCCCCTACATCACGCGGCTGAGCGACGAGATGCGCATCTACGAGCGGGACTTCAATAAGAAGAAGATCACGGGCAAGCACATCGCCCCGCACACCATCGAGGTGGCCTCCATGTGGTCCGTGCTCACCCGGATCGAGGAACCCAAGAAGCAAGACCTGACCCTGGTGCAGAAGATGAAGCTCTACGACGGCCGGACCCTCCCCGGTTACACGGAGGATACGGTGCGCGAACTGCGCCAGGAGGCGGCCCGGGAGGGCATGGCCGGCATCTCTCCCCGATACATCCAGGACCGGATCAGCAACTCGCTCGTCACGGACATGAACGAGCAGTGCATCAACCCCTTCATGGTGCTCAACGAGCTCGAAGCGGGACTCCAACACCACAGCCTCATCTCGAGCGACGAACAGCGCAACCGGTTCCGGGAGCTGCTGTCGGTGGTGAAGGATGAGTACGAGGAGATCATCAAGAACGAGGTGCGGCGCGCCATCTCCTCCGACGAGTCGGCCATCGCCGCTCTCTCCGCCAATTACATCGACAACGTGAAGGCCTACACCCAGGGCGAGAAGATCCGGAACAAGTTCACCGGGAAGCTGGACGAACCGGACGAGCGGCTCATGCGCTCCATCGAGGAGAAAATCGCCATCCCCGAGACGCGCAAGGACGACTTCCGCCGCGAGGTGATGAACTACATCGGGGCCCTCGCCGTCGAGGGCAAGAAGTTCGACTGGCGCACCGACGAACGCCTGCGCAGGGCGCTCGAGATGAAGCTCTTCGAGGACCAGAAGGACACCATCAAGCTCTCCGCCCTGGTCTCCAACGTCATCGACAAGGAGACGCAGGAGAAAATCGAGGTGATCCGCGGACGGCTCATCAACAGTTACGGCTACTGCCAGGTCTGCTCCAAGGACATCCTGGAATACATCTCCTCGGTCTTCGCCCGCGGCGACGAGAAAGAAGAATAGACCACAGAGGCGGCGAGGCACAGAGGAAAACTCAAGGGTTTCCTTGAATGGATACCCTTGGGGCAGAAAAGGTCATGGCTGCGGTGGAAGGAGAATGGCCCCACCCGCAAAGCGGCGATGGTAGTCTGATGGGAGGAGATGTGATCGGGATCGCTGGTCCAGGCCCCCTGGGTGCCGTTGAAAAACCTTCCCCCGCCCTTTTCTATGCCTCTGTGTCTCCGTGGTGAGACCCATGACGCTGCGCATCCATTCGGACCACGCGAGATTTCGATCCATCGTCAAGGGGAGGGTGCGCGAGAATCTCCGGCGCTTCATCGTGCAGGGCGACCTCGTGGCCCAGCACGGCCGCAAGAAGGTGGCCATCCCCCTCAAGGAGATCCGCCTGCCCAAGTTCGAGTACTCCTGGGAGGACCAGCCCCAGGCGGGCCAGGGCGAGGGCAGGGAGGGGGACGTCCTGGGTAAGGGGCAGCCGGGCGAGGGGAAAGGCGCCGGCGAAGCGGGCGAGCAGCCGGGAGAGCACGCGCTGGAGGTGGAGCTCTCCCTGGAGGAGCTGGCCCAGATCCTGGGCGAGGAGCTCGAACTCCCCCGCATTCAGCCCCGGGGCCAAAAGGTGCTCACGAGCTACACGGGCCGTTTCACCGGCATCCGCAGGACGGGCCCCGAATCCTTGATGCACTTCAAACGGACCTTCAAGGCGGCCCTGAAGCGCACCATCTCCAGCGGGGAGTACAACCCCGGTGACCCCTTGGTGGTACCGGTGAGGGAGGACAAGCGTTACCGTGCCCGGAAGGAGGTGCTCCTGCCCCAGTCCGCGGCGGCCATCCTCTACATGATGGACGTGTCGGGCAGCATGGGGGAGGAGCAGAAGGAGATCGTGCGGATCGAGGCCTTCTGGATCGACCTCTGGCTGCGCTCTCACTACAAGAATCTCCAGATCCGCTACATCACCCACGACGCGGAGGCGCGCGAGGTGGACCGCGACACCTTTTTCAGGAGCATGGAGTCGGGCGGCACCCTCATCTCTTCCGCCTACACCCTGGCGGCGGAGATGATCAAACAAGACTATCCTCCCGATGACTGGAACCTCTACCTCTTCCACTTCTCGGACGGGGACAACTGGAGCGACGAGGACTCGGCGCGCTGCGTCGATCTCCTGAACGAAAAACTCCTGCCGGCTGCCAACCTCTTCGCCTACGGGCAGGTCAAGAGCGCCTATGGCTCCGGCGCCTTCTACCCCATCCTGGAGAGGGCCTTTACCGGCCGGGAGAACGTGGCGCTGAGCAAGATCGACGACAAGGAGCACATCCTGGACTCGATCCGCGAATTCCTGGGAAAAGGAAGATGAACCACAGAGGCATAGAGGCACAGAGAAAGCAAATCATGGCAGATTCTAGATCATCTGGGATTGAGGTGGACGCCGGGTCCCGTCCCACCGCACCTCCTCCACCTCAAATTCCACGATTGATTCTTCGCCGTAGGGGCGTCGCCCTCGGCGCGATGGGGCGTTCAAGGGATGTTGCCGGTTCTGGCCGGGCCACCCGGATCGCGGCGAGGCGCCGCTCCTACAGAAGCCTTGCTCGTCCATCGCCGAATTTGGGCCCTTGGCAGCGCTTGCCGTCAGGTCCTCTCTGTGCCTCGCCGTCTCTGTGGTTTGCCTTGGAAAGGTTCCCATGAGGCATCCCGATGCACAGGCGCTCAGGCGCCTCAACTTCATCCCCTTCCCGGAGGAGCTCGTGCAGGTCAAGCGCGAGTTCATGGCCTACGCTCGCAAGCAGGGGCTCGACCCAGGCGAGATCGTTTTCGATTTCCTTTCGCCCTCGCAGATCAGCGAGGTCGCCTCCTACGACGGCTTCCCCGGCCGGTACCCGCACTGGCGCTTCGGCATGGCCTTCGACCAGCTCGACAAAAGCCGGAGCTGGGGCCTCTCCACGATCTACGAAATGGTGATCAACAACCAGCCGGCCTACGCCTACCTCCTGGAGGGCTCCACGCCGGTGGTGGTCCGAATGGTGATGGCCCACGTCATGGGCCACTGCGACTTCTTCCGGCACAACGCCTTCTTCATGGGCACCAACAGGAATATGCTGAACGAGATGGCCAACCACGCGGCGCGGGTGAAGCGTTACCAGAACCGTTACGGCTTCGAACGGGTGGAACGGTTCCTGGATACCTGCCTCTCTCTGGAGAACCTCGTGGATCCCAACCTGCTCTTCTGGCGGGCCCGGGAGAAGGAGCCGCCGGGGCTGCCGGGAGCCGGGGCCACAAAGTCGTCCGAGCCGAGATTCTCGAGCACCTACCTCACCTCCTACTACCGCACCGCGAAAACCCCCTCGGCACCCGCGAAGGAGCGCAAAACGGAGCCCGGAAGCCCTCAGTTGAAGGCCTTCCCTGAGCGCCCCCTGCGGGGGGTTCTGGATTTCCTGGTGGACCAGGCCCCGCTGGAGGACTGGGAGCGGGACATCCTAGAGATCGTGCGCGAGGAGGCCTACTACTTCCTGCCTCAGCGCCTCACCAAGATCATGAACGAGGGGTGGGCGGTCTTTTGGCACACGCGGATCATGGTGGCCAAAGGGCTCAGGCCTTCGGAGCTCGTGGAATACTCGGACGAAAACTCAAAGATCGTCGCCGCCTGGCCCGGCAGGCTCAACCCCTACCGGCTCGGCTACTTCCTCTTCGAGGACATCCGAGACCGCTGGGACAAGGGCCGCCACGGCCCGGAGTGGGAGACCTGCCAGGACAGAGCCAAGCGTGAGCGCTGGGACACCCGCGAGCGGCGCGGCATGGAGAAGGTCTTCGAGGTTCGTTCCGCTTTCGACGACGCCCAGTTTCTCGATGCCTTCCTCACTCCCGAATTCGTGATCAAGTCGCGCCTCTTCACCTTCCGCCTAAACCCCCGCCAGGGCGCCTACGTCCTGGAGAGCCGGGAGTTCCAGAAGGTCAAGAGCACCCTGCTGGCGCACATCACCAACGGGGGCGAACCCATCCTCGAGGTGGTGGACGCCAACCACGCCAACCGCTCCGAGTTGCTGCTCAGACACATCCACGACGGGGTGGACCTCAAGGTCGGCGAAGCGCGCCAGACCCTCCACGCCCTCTACCACGTCTGGCGCCGCCCCGTGAATCTTCAAACCGTGTTCCAGGGACAGCCGAAGACCTACACCTTCGACGGTTCAAGGGACACGGAGCGTTGACGTTCGGCTCGGCATCGATTGTCCAGGGGGTTCTGTCTCGTGTCACTTTGTGAAAGGAGGAGTTCATGAAAAGAGCGGGGCCGGTTTTTTGTGCGCTTATCCTCGCGCTCGCGCTATCCTGGCAGGCTTTTCCCTCGCCCGAAGCGCAGGCCACTACGGCACAGACCACGAGGGATAACAAGGGGGTTTGGTTCATCACGGCCGGAAACTTGCGTGACGCCTTCGACGCCATGGGCTACGCCGTGGCCACGGATCGCCTGTGGCAGACCGAGCTTTATTTCCGTTCCGCTACGGGCCGCCTGGCCGAGCTCTTCGGCGCCAGCGAATTGCCCGTGGATATGTTCATGCGAACCATCGGTTATAGTCCCAAGGAATTGAAACAGGGCTTCAAAAAATTGAGCAAAGACGGCCAGACCGCCGTCAGCGCCTACATTGCTGGCTTCAACCGCCGCGTGGACGAGGTGAACGCCAATCCCGCCTTGATGCCCTTCCAATATCTAGCCCTCAGCCGGCAACTTGGCACCACGGTACGCCCCCAGCACTGGAGCGTGTACGACGTGCTGGCCTGGATGGCCCTGATGCAGCGGGAATTCGATCCGGAAGCCCTCTCGACGGGTCAACTGGACAACGCCGCCCTGCTCGCAACCCTGCAGCAGACCTTTCCAAACGACGCTCTCTCCATGTTTCAAGACCTACGTTGGCTCAACGATCCCTCGGCCCTCACCTACATTCCGCCGCCGCAGGGCGCCGCGGAGAGGAGCCCCGATCCCGTGGCCCTGACCTCGAGGCTTCGCGCCCAGGCCGAGGAGCTCCCCGACCTCCGCGCCAGCGCCCTCTCGGTTCATGACACCATTCAGGGAGTATTGGATGGGCTGAAAAAGATCAACGCCTACGTCCACATGGGCAGTTATGCCTGGACCGTGGCGGGCAGCAAGACGGCCGACGGCAACCCCATTATCTACTCGGGTCCCCAGATGGGATTCTCGGTTCCCTCGATCGTGCTGGAGGGCTCCATTGAGGCTCCCGGCTACGACGTCTCCGGCATGACGGTCCCCGGCGTTCCGGGCATCATCATCGGCCGAACCCCTCACCACGCCTGGTCCATGCAGGTCGGGCACTGCCACACACTCGACTACTTCGTGGAGGACCCGCGCAACGTGACCTTTTGGAGAAAGACGGTCATTCACGTCGCCGGCAATGCCGACGTGACCCTCCGGATTTACCGGAGCAAGCACGGACCGGTCATCAGCCCCATGCCATACGTTCCCAAGATCTCTTCCGGTCCCATCATCACCTGGGACTACGCGGAGCGCGGCTACGAATTGCAAACCCTGGATGGCTTCCTCCAGCTCGCGCGCGCCCAGAGCATGGACGACTTCGGCAAGGGGATAGAAGAGGTTGCGGTTAGCCAGCACTTCTGTTACGCGGATAGGGACGGCAACATTGCCTATTGGATGTCCGGCCGCGACCCCGTGCGAGCCTCCAACGTGGACCCGCGCCTGCCGGTGCCGGGCGACGGGAAACACGACTGGCCCAAACCGGTCAGGCTCAAACCCCGCTCCACCGACCGGAACACCGCCCAGGGCTTCTACGCCGGCTGGAACAACAAGTCCAACGTGAACTACGACAACGCCCCGAACGATATCGGCTACGGCTTCGGTCCCTTCGACCGGGCCCACGTGATCTATGACTACCTCTCCACCCACAACAACCTCACCTTCGAAGAGGTGCGGGACTTGGCGCTGAACATCGCCACCACCACCACCGACTTCGACGTACCGGGTGGCGTGCCGTGGAAGTTCGTGGCTCCCTACTTCACCGCCGCCGTGGAGGCCTATCCCACACCGGCCCGCACCGCCGCGCTCCAGATGCTCCAGAACTGGGACGGCCACTTCGTGGCGGGCGGCCCCACCCAATGGGCCATGGGAACCACGCGGGCGGACGCCTGGGTGTTGGAAAAGGCATGGATCGACCAGATGCTTCAGCTCACTTTCGCGGACAAGCTGGGGACCGCCGGTGCCGCCCCCTCCATGCAACTCTTCAACGTGCTCCTGCACTCCCTGGAGGGAAGCAGCTCCGGCATCGTGAACACCTACAATTGGTTCCAGGACACCTCCGGCCAGGGTCTGCCCACCGATCCGCAGCAGCTCATCGTCCTGGCGCTGGACCAGGCACTGAACCAGCTCGGGCCCGGCCCTTGGAACCAACCCCGAGGAACCATCGACTTCACGGACGACTTCCTGGGCCTCATCCACCAGGCCCCCTACTCCAACCGCTCGACCTACGCCCACTGCGTGGAGTTCGATTCCACCGGCCCCATCCGCATCGAAAGCATGTTCCCGCTGGGCGAGTCCGGGTTCATCGGGTTGGACGCCTCCGGCAACCCCTCCTTCGACCCCAACTTCTTCAGCATGGCGCCGGTCTACGATCCCTTTACGCCGAGGTCCTTCCCGCTCTTCCAGTAGGCTCTGGTCCAGCCATCTGCCCGGGGGTGCACCCTGCACCTCCGGGCACCCTCTCCGCCCCCCTTTCCCCTCTGATCATGGCTTTCAGAATTACTTCCCCCCTGCCTTTTGGTGGAGAAGCTCCCAGCCTCTCTCCCTTCAGGCCTGTGGCATGGGGGTGCGGTGTACGGGTTGAGTGGGTGAGGAGGAGCGCTGGCGCCCCGTCAGCTCACCTCCGTCCTCGCCGAGGCCAGTCTCGCCAGCCTGCGCGCCAAACCGCGGCGTCGCGGGTCCGGGTGGTGCAGCGAGTCACCGATGAGGTGGCGGAGGCCGGGGTTGGCCGGCCAGCCGGCCTCGGCGAGGCGGCACAAAGCCCAGAGGGTTCCCGTTTCGAAGGGCTCCTCCACCAGGAATTGCGGCAACAGGGGAGCGTAGCTGGGACGGAGATCGGGCCTGGACCTTAAAATCTCTCCCAGGGCCTCCGGCGCCATGCGGCAAAGGTTGCCCGATTCGTCGTTCATGGACCAGAAGAGGGTGCGGATGAACTCGGCAAGGGCCGGATCTCCGGGCGGCAGCCCCTCCGCCACGCGCCCCAGCCCCATAACGGCCCGCCAGCGAAGGCCCGGCGAGGTGTCCTGGAGGAAGCCCAGGAGTCGTCTCAGAAGCCAGCCGGATGCAGAAGGGAAGGCCGCCACGCCCTTCCAATCACGTGCTTCCAGCAGTTCTTTCAGCCGCTCGCCGCGCTCTCTGCGTTTCATTCCCCCCCCTCGGCTCGCCCCCTTGGGGTTAAAAACTAGCGGTAGGCCTCCGCGATATAGCTCACCCAGTGGTGCAGGTTCTCGTGCGCCGTGGCGGAGAGGCCCACCTCCTCGAAGGGCAGGAACCCAGTACCGATGCTCGTTCCGTACCCGACCTGGACCCCCTCCAGGGCCGGCAGCGAGAGCTTTTCGGTGAGGTAGGAGAGCACGTCGAGGCCCAGGGTGACGGAGAAGCGGCCGCACCAGGTGACCTTGTAACGCGTCACGTCCTTCTGGTCCACGAGCGTCTCGGCCAGGCGCTCGATGCGCCCTCGCTCCAGCCCGCCGTCGAGGTACCACTGAACGAGGCACTGATCCTGGCCCATGGCCTTGAGGTAGCCGTCGGCGCCCACGCCGAAGGGGGCGTAGCTCCAGCCGTCGGCCCACTGGTCACCGTAGTGGACGCCGTCGGAGCTCATGACGAAGGCGAGGTCCTTCCCCAGTTCCAGGTGGCGGGCCTTCACGATGCCCGCCAGCACATCGGAAAGGTCCTTGGCCAGGGCGTCCGTCCGGCCCCAATCCATGTAGGGCACGAGGATGGAGACTATCTGCACGTCGCGGCCGGCGTACTGGAGCCAAGGCACGATACCCTCCACGGACCACTCGGAGGCCTGGGCCTCATCGTGGACCACATAGTCTCCTTTCGGAAGCCCCTTGACGATCTCATCGCGCAGCGGCGAGACCTTGACGGGACCAAAGGGCTCCTGCCACGAGGTGAAGCCGTCGAAGACGAGCTGGTCCTTGAGGCCCCATTTCTTGGCCTGGTGGCAGACGCCGAACAAGATCACGGTCTTCGCTTTGAGGTGGCGAAGGGCGTCGGCGTAGACGGGCCCCGCGTAGACGTAGTCGTCGTGGGGGCAGATCGAAGCCACCCAGCGGGCGTCGGGACGTTGGCCCTCGCCTCCGCCAGGTCCGGCCGGCCGTTCGGCAGTCATCTTTTCGCAGTAGGAGACCACCCTCTCCATCTGCTCCGGCGTCGTCGCGAAGCCTCGGCCCTCCGCGGCGGGCCTCATTCCAGCAGGGGCAGCGGGCCCCTCTCCCCGCGCGTCCTGCCCCAGGACCAATCCGGCAAGGGCGCACGCCCACATCAGCCACCACAGACGCAAGATCTCCATGGCTTCTCCCCTCCTGGTCGGCGCCATCCTTCCGACCGGCGCCAATTTATGCTATAGAACAGGGACGGCATCGCGCAATAGGAACGGGGGGGCTTGTGGGACGAAGGCCATGACGCGCTTTCCGTTCTGGAATAGCCGGCCCCCGGTTGGTGTCTATCCTTCTGCGAGGCAAGGGAGGCAGCGGGCGAAAATTCCCTTCGGCGAAAGGGAGGCATGGAGGAGGGAGAACTTCCCAAAGGCTCTGTCGCATGAGGGACCGCCTGGCCCTTCTCCTTGACATTTTCGTAATGAGGCGTTCTATTGTCACAGGATTGAACGCGGCCGCCCTCGCCGCAGGAGAGCCGGAACATGGCCGAACCGAAAGAAGACCCACAGGAGATTTACGAAATCCGTTGCTACCACTGCGGCCGGGGCTTCGACGCCCTTCAGGCCCCCTTCTGCACCTGCCTGAGCCCCGCCCGCACCTTCGTCTGCCCCCACTGCGGCCAGTGCTTCTGCAAGGCTCCGCAAGCGCACCAGAAGGCATTCTGGGCGGCGGCCCCCGCCACCCTTTGGCGCCGAAAAACCCTTCAACGCCACGGCGCCCAAACTCAACTGCGGGCCCAGCCCTCCCCCGAATCCGTGACACGGCCTCTGGTTCTGGTCGTGGAGGATGACCCGGAAACGCTCCACGTGGCCAGCGAGGTCATCGGCCGGTTGGGGTACGGCGTCGTCGCGGCAGGCGACGGCGAGGAGGGGCTCCGCTTGGCCCAAGCCTACCGCCCCGAGCTCGTCCTCACGGACGCTCTCATGCCCAAGATGGACGGCCGGGAGCTGTGTCTGCGCCTGAAGCAGCTTCCCGCCACCAGCCACGCGAAGATCGTGGTCATGACCTCGGTCTACGTGGCGGGGCGCTATCGCTCCGAGGCGATGACCAAATTCAGGGCCGATGAATACCTCCTCAAACCTCTCGATTTTCAGAAGCTCCGTCAGACCCTGGAGCGCATGGCCGGGGAGGCCGCGCCGGCCCCATGATGGGGTGATCGCCGCCGGTCCTCCGGCCGAAGACCGGCCAAGGAGCCCTCTGGTGGCACCACTTCACCCTCCGGTGAATCTCGGCATGGATTTTAACGAAAGGTTCCAGGCCGCCACCTCCGGGCTATCACCGGTCACGGGGGCAGGACCGGGTGCGGAGGGGACCGCCCATGTATCCCCGGAAGCGCCAGGCCACCCAAGATCCTCGGGCTGCCGCCGCCTCTTCTTGCGGCTTCTGACCGTGATTCTCCTCTGCGGCCTTCTCCTGCTGGCCTTCGCCGCCTTCGAGCTCGCCACCTGGCCCGACGTAGCCCGGCTGGCCCGCCACAATCCCACCACCACAGCCTTCATCGAGCGCTATAAGGCGCGTCTCCGGCGTGAGGGCAAGCCGGCCGTGGTGGCGTGGCACTGGGTTCCGTACGGAGCCATCTCGCCCAATCTCAAGCGGGCGGTGCTCGTCTCGGAGAACATCGGCTTCTTTTCGGACAACGGCTTCGACGTTCGCGAAATCGAGGACTCGCTCAAGGAGGCGTGGCAGGAGAAGAGGCTGCCGAGAGGGGCCTCGACCATCACCCAGCAGGTGGCCAAGAACCTCTGGCTGAATCCCTCCTACAACCCCCTACGCAAGCTGAAGGAGGCCGCGCTGACGGTGCAACTCAACCGGGAACTCGATAAGGAGAGAGTCCTGGAGATCTACTTGAACGTGGCTCAGTTCGGCCCCGGGATCTTCGGCGCCGAGGCGGCCAGCGAGGCCTACTTCCACAAACCGGCCTCGGACCTCACCGAGTGGGAGGCGGCCCAGCTCGCCGCTGGCCTGCCCGATCCCGATGCCTGGCACCCCGGCAGCGGCAACCGCACCTACCGCTGGCGCGTCAGCCTGATCTTCCGCCGCATGGGGAAGGCTCAGTTTCTCAAAAAACTCGTCGGATAGGCGACGCCGGAAGGCCGCCCAAATTCCGCGATCGAATGGTCCTTCCTTCGGCGGCGCAGGTGGCGCACGGCGGAAAGGCTTTGTCTCCTGAACGGGGAGGGGCTTCTCTTTCGCGTTCCGCTGGCGAAGCCAGACGGAACGCTCGGTTTGCCTTTCGGGTCTTTCGCGTTCCGCTGGCGAAGCCAGACGGAACGCTCGGTTTG
>Ga0207433_10010188_pt1 | contig 14731 bp, 23 predicted proteins | sample YelNatPaOPGAMG01_FD_187559 | JGI IMG/M metagenome (GOLD analysis project Ga0207433, IMG submission 187559) | Hot spring thermophilic microbial communities from Obsidian Pool, Yellowstone National Park, USA - OP-RAMG-01 (SPAdes) (version 3) | ecosystem: Environmental > Aquatic > Thermal springs... | reverse complement strand
ATTGGGAAGAGAAAAGGCTGATGAATGACGGGAAGGGACCGAATACAGGAGAGATGGGAACGGTTATGCGATATGTTGACCGATCGAAGCTCTTCAAGAAGGTACTCCAGCCTGTGACGGAGAAGCTAAGGGAGACGGGCTACTGTGGCTACGTCGATATGAACTGCATCATCGGGAAGGACGGGAAGCCTTGGCCACTGGAGTTCACCATGCGCTTCGGATGGCCCCACTTTAACCTGTGCATGACCCTGCATGAGGGAGATCCGGTGGACTGGATGGCCGACTTGTTGGCAGGGAAGGATACCTTGAAGTGGAAGAAAGACGTATGCGTGGGGGTTGTAATGGCACATGGACACTTCCCTTGGAAGGAACCCCGCGAGGCTGATGTAGTGGGGTTTCCCTTGGAAGGGCTGAAAAGGGGGATGATGAAGGATCTCCGACTGACAAGTGCCATGTGGGGGCCTGCTCCAGTAATGGATGAGGGGAAGGTGGCGGATAAAAAGACTTTCCTCACAGCTGGAAGCTATGTGCTTGTTGCCACGGGACTAGGGGCGACGGTAGAAGATGCGAGGAGAGCTACTTATGCAATAGCTGATAAGATTACTTGGCCCGGTGATAGAATCTATCGGACGGACATTGGAAAAAGACTTGAGACAATGTTACCTAAACTTCAACAGCATGGTTATGCGATGGAGCTAGCGTATGAATAACTATGAACAATACAAATTTTACCTTGATCTTGTCGTTTCAATTCTTCTCCCTCTCATCTCTTTTCTCGTCGGCGTAACGCTTAATAAATTGAATAAGATTGGGCAAGCCCTTGAAACCCAGACAAAGGATTTCATGGCGAAGATTGATGAGATAGAAAAGAAGATAGACGAACGGGATGAAAAGATGCGAGTGGAGTTTAATAACCGCTTCACGGAAGAGCGGCAGTTGGTGTATAGGCTGCTAGATACTATGAAAGGAGATAGGCATGGCTAGCCCATATGGGAAAGGCCGGGCGGATTACCTGGCACTAGGTGACTGGAATGCAGTCTGCTATGAGTGCGGGAGGAAGCGAAAAGCTTCCACGATGAAGAAGCACTGGCAGGGGTACTACGTTTGCCCAGAGCACTGGGAGCCGAGGCAGCCGCAGGACTTCGTGCGGGGGGTACAAGACATTCAGACGCCGCCCTGGACACAGCCGATGCCAGCGGATCAATTCGTTTCTTTCTGCACGCTAGAGGGGCAAAGTTCAGCTGTAGGATTGGCTGTTGCAGGTTGTATGGTAGCGGGCAGAGCACTTCCACCGGGATATTAAAATGGCTGATATTAACTTTATAGATCAAGTGACAGTAGTCCCTGCAGCTTGGTTGCAGGATGTGGATAATGTAGTCTATCGAATGCTCGGGGCGAGTGCTGGGCCAGGAGGAAGTGCACCGGCCAGTCGGGCAGCGATAGTGGCTAACCTAGGTGCAGCTCCGGCAGCGGGCAACGCTGCGCAGACATTCGCAGTGGCGAATGCAACGGCAACGAATCAAGCAGTTGCACGCGGGCAAGTCCTTAATACATCCCCCCAGCTTTTTTCTTTTGCTGGCGGGCTGGCAGCGAATACAAATTATAGTTTAACTAAAACTATAACCGCACCTTGCAATGGGTTTATTATTGTTAACGCTACAGTTGAGTCCCCCGCTACTTTTAATACTGTTACGTTGGCAATTTCAAACAACGGAACTGTTCTCACTCAAGATTATCCTACTGCGTCTTGGTCGCTATATGGTTTTGCGGCTGTATCCAATGGGTCTGTAAACAATGTTAATGTTGGGTATACAGTAGGGCCAGTGGCTTTAGTTAACACGTTATATATCCGTGGTGTAGCGTTCTTTATTCCTTCTCCATAATTATGCAAGCTCTCAAACTTATTGGCCTCTATCTCGGCCTCATGTATGCCACTTGGTTCGCGTTTCTCGCGGTCATGGCCCTCCTGTCAGCTCGCAACAATGGCAAACTGACCAAAGCAAGCGAGGTTCTTGCAGTGCCCATCCTTATCGTTGCTTGGTTGCTTGATTTCAGCCTCAACGTGGTTTCCACCATCCCGTTCCTTGACCTGCCGCAAGAGTGGTTGCTGACTATCCGGTGCGACAGGTATCTTTCCATTGCGAACCCTAGCGGGTTGAACAGGTATCGCCAGCGTGTTGCCCGCGCGCTGTGTCAAAACCTGCTCGACCCTTTCCAGTCGGGCGGTCATTGCAAAGGAATTAACCCATGAACACACAACAGTTTATTAACACAATCGGCCCTGCGGCAAAGGCTTCGATGATACAGACAGGCCTTTCTTCTGCCTTCGTCATTGCCGAGGCTGCCCTGGAGTCGGGATGGGGTGGAAGTGAGCTGGCGCAAAGGGGAAAGAACCTTTTTGGCGTGAAGGTTTACCCAGAGTGGGATGGGGCAACAATGTCCCTTCCGACTACGGAATACCTCGAGGGGAAGCGGGTTACCGTCCACGCCCAGTGGTGCGTGTATATTACCTGGGAGGACTCGATCCTAGACCACGCTCGGTTCCTTTTCCAGCAGCCCCGTTATGCGGAGGCTCTACATGTTCGCTCCGATGTGGAAAAGTTTGCCCAAGCTGTTCAAGCTGCCGGCTATGCTACGGATCCAAACTATGCTTCGAAGATCATTTCCATCAGCAATGCACATGGGCTGACTGACTGGGACGTGCCGCAGGAACAATGGGCCCTTGTGGAGTGGGCAAATGCTGCGTGATATTGTCACGACAGATGATAATAAGACGCTGGAGTTCGCCTACGTCTTGGGAATTGTCTTTGCCCTCGTGGGACTGGGCCTGGAGATCTACTCCGTACTGAAAGGGGTTGCATTCGACTACCAGGGTTATGGAATTGGAAGTGCTACATTGATTGCAGGTGCAGCAGGGGGGAAGTGGATTGGTAGGCCGCTAGGAGGGAAAGATGGATCTTCTTGATGTAGTGTCCTTGTGGTTCCTCGGGGTAATGGTACTTTGGGGTTTTCTTTTCTATTGGGTAATTCAAAATGCTAACGATACTATTTAGCGTGCTGAAGAAAGTCTGGTGGCTAGTCCCCATTGTCCTGCTAGCGATAGCCCTGTGGTGGCAACGGGGAGTAGAGGGAAGGCTGAGGGAAAAGATTGCCCTGGATGAGAGGACAATTAGCTTGTATGCGGGGAAGATTGATCTGCAGAATCAGCAGGTACTGGCCCTGCAAGCGGCCGGGCAGCAGGTTGTTGCAGCCGCACAGAAGGTGAAAGTCATACGGGAGCAAGGAGCAGAACGGGTAGTCGTTCGCTGGAAGACTAGACTTGTCCCGGTAAATGTGCCGACGGATTGTAGTGGGGCTGTTGCAGCTGGGGCGACGAATGCAGCGCAGATTGGGCAGCTATTCATGGGGAACGGAAAATGAAGTACGGATGGCTGTTGTTACTCCCCCTGGCCGGCTGCGCAACGGTTCCTGCGACTCAGGTAGTAAAGGTACCTGTTCCCATTCAGGTACCCTGCCCCCAGCCGACTATCCCCCCAAAGCCGGATTTGTCCCGTCTGGCTTCTCTGCAGCCAACAGATAGTCCCCAGACGGTTATTACGGTAATGACGGAGGCACTGGAAAAACTAGCACAGGACGATCAACAACTCAGGGCTCTCTTGGGGGATAGTCCTTAGCCTCCGCCCGGATGATCTGTATGACCTCGCGTGCCTTAGTGATTTTATCCTTGAGGCAGTTTTCTTTCCCAGCGCAGCACAAATCTCCGTCTTTATATTTTTTCTTCCAGACCTTCACCGTGTCTGTGTGAATGCCAAGGCGTCGGGATATATCTTGCTTGTCCCGGTAAAGGGAAAAGAAAGCCCAAGTGCAGCAATACCCAAGGCCATCTTCGATTAGCTGCATAGTTAATGGTTTTTTATCCATGTTAATTATTTCCATGTAATTGACGTTAGGATAGACCATAAGACTTATCTGGCCCGTTCAAAATCCACCTTAGACCAGTTGTATTGCCACTGGTATCTAGCTTGATATACCCCGCGCGGATTGCGCCGGAAAGGGCACCTTCAAAGTCATGGAAGTCTTGATAGTGCGTGTGGATTATTCGATAAGCCTCCTCGTAGGGAATGTAGCCTCGCTTTTTTATCATGGCAAGGAAATGTTCGAATTGAAGGGAATCTTGGGTTCTTCCAATTCGGGAAAAGACCTTGATAAGATCATCCTCCGTTTCCAGAAGCATCCTCTCCGCCTCCATAAGGTCAGCCTGGGTAATGAGGAGGTCATCTGATCGAGCTGCAGCGAGGATCATGGCCAGCTTATGCAGGTGAGTTTGCTTTCTCGCGACATAGCCATCTAACCTCTCATCATCCAGCGCATCACTGCGACTTGACCAGTTCTTCTCATACCAATCCATACCCCATAGGACAGCCTCCTGGGTTAGTTGGAATTCCCCGGCCAAGTTAAGAGCAATGTGGTTCAGGTCGTCGATTAGGTCTAGGCGAAGGGTGTCTTCGGAACCATTCATCTCTAGCTTCGGATACGGGATATAGCGTTCCTTCTTCTCTGCATAGACAAAGACACAGCGGGAAGTAAAACCGCCCCCTACGGTAGCTGCAGGCATGTTGTCTGCAATCCAATGGGGAGTTGTTGCAGCAATCATATTGATCCAGGGAGCTTCAATTGTATCATTCCCGCTGGTCTTTGTCGTTTTTTCCATCTTCTTCTTCCCGTCCCACAGGGAGATCATGAGGTTGATAAGATCCTTGTTTTGCGGGTCAATTAGGTTTCCTAGTTCCCCGGAGGCAAAGGTAATGGGGGACATGGGAATCCAGGTATTGTTATACTCAAAGGACTCGCAGGCTCCGGCGAAGGTAGTCATCATGGATTGCCAAGTGATAATATCAGGGCCAAACTTGATTCCGGGGACTTCTCGCAGGAGATCCATTGCAATATCTAGGGTTGTTGTCTTGCTTACAATCCCAGGCTTTGCTACGAAAATGATGTACATGCCTGGATACCATCGGAAGAAATGTTGATCTATCCAGACCTTCCTTCGAAGAGCTCCTGCAATTGCGCTGACACCCGCCCAGAAGTGCATACGACGAGGTGCCTCTGTATGGTCTGCGTACTCCATGTAAGACTCAAGCCAATTAGATAATTTTCGCGCCATTTGGCGACCCTCTTCATTTTACATCGCCCCAGGAAGTTGTGCTCGTCTTAATCCCAAGGGGGATGATGAGAGGGTCGTCGTAGGGAACAACTACCTTCTTCGCTTCCTCGAGAATTCGAGCTTTGTAATATTCTGCATTGTGAGAGGGGAACTGACCGGCGAGGGAATCGTGGACTTGGAGAAGAACTTGGACTTGAGGGATGTTGTGGTAGATGTTAAGCCAAACGCGGTCAATGTAAATGCCTACGGTGGACTGAGGAATCCAGGCCAAGGCTTCCGGCAGGATGTTATCGGTACGCTCAAAGTAGTACCTGCGGTAGCCGAATTTATTAGAGACAGTCTTGGTTCTTTTCAGCTGTTCTTCTATCCTATGGTGCCAGCGCTGGATACCGGGGTAACGGCCGAAATAGAGCTTCTGTGCCCGGTCACTCTCCGCGACGCTGATGCCTGCGGCAATAGCCATTGTCCGTGCGGAACCACCATAGTTTGTTCCGTGGCACCAGCTCTTTGCCAGTTGCCGTTCCTTCTTCATACTGGCTCGAACACGCTCGTACTCCGGGTGCGATTCGACAAGCCAGGTTAGGTCAGGCATTTCCTTATTTGCCAAGGCAAAGGCATTCATAAGGTGCAGGTCAGCTCCCATTCGAAGAGCAGCCTTTAGTTCCGGTTCATCAGCTTCCCATGCTACAACCTGGGCATCGGCTCGGTCAAGGTCAGTGTCGAAGAAGGTATAGCCTGGATCGGGGACGTAGAGCTTTCGGACGTTAGGCAACAGGCCCTTTTCGTCGCCCTTCGGAAGGTTTTGCAGGTTGCCTCCGCTACCGAATACGTTTTGACTGGAGCTGAGGCGGTATGTCTCTGTGCCTGTGATGTTATAACTGCATCGCATACGGCCGTCCGTGTCGAGGCCTGCGAGGACGAAAGTGCTGAGAAATACTCCAAGAGAACGGTACTCTTGGATGGCCTGGATAAGAGGGAGGAGAAGGGGCTCCCTGGTGCCAATCTTCGCCAGGGCCTCGTCGTCACAGGTAAGGTGCCCCGGAAGTCCTTTCTTCGCTCGTGTCTTAATAGGGGGTTGCTTCAGGTCGTCATAGAAAAGACGAGTCATTTGCAAGGAAGAGCGAGGATTCAGGTCGTGGCCTAGGATGTCCCGGAAGTACTGCTCCCTTTTCTGCATCTCCCCTTCTAGTTCCGTTGCCAGAGCATTCCTGGCCTTCAGGTCAATGCGAACACCCCTGATCATGGCCTGGAGGACAGGGTGGAACATGGCCTGCTGGTATCGGTCTACTTCCGCAAGGTTCATTACCTCCAGGGCTTGTTGCTGCACCTCCCCGATCTCCCTCGTTCGGATACAGTCAATGCCGTTGTAATGCCACAGGTCGTCTTCAGTTTCATGTCTGTTGATTAGCATCTTAGTCTCCATTCTTCCATTCGCTCTTTTCCGGCTTCCACTGGACATAGTGGTCGCATAGGATGGAGGCTTGGTAATCGAGGGATTTCTTCTGCCCTGCAAACATAACGTGCCAGCTGATCATGGTGTCCTGGCCGTGGCGAGGGATGAAGTGCCAGCTGCGGTGGATATACTGGGCGTCGAATAGGCCATTTTGCCACCTTACACGGCAGTTTGGATGGGTCAGGAGCTTGTATAGAGAATAGACAATGCTGGCCTCTTCTTCTTCTGACCAGTAGCCATATCGGTCTGCCTTTGTCATCAGGGGAATTACCAAGGCATCAGTACGACTCCAGCTGAAACCAATGCAAGCAATGTGCCCCTTGCTAGTTTCAATGTCCAGGTCGAGCCAGGTGATTCTTGCCTCCATGTCAGCAAGGCGATCAGCGATAACGCACATGACCTGGGAGTAGGAAGGGCGAATTTGAAAGTTCCACTTGGGTTCCTGGACGGGAGCAGTTAACTCTCGATAGGCCCTACGCAAATCATTCACCACCGGGCTGCGGTATTCCCATTGCTTAATGACCATCGCTGGGTGAAGAGTGGGGATGAGGCGAGTTCCCTCGTAGTCCAGTAGACTCCCTCGCCATTTCATCGCCCCCTCAATGCCGGTCAAGGCCCAAAGGGGAAGGTTGCCAAAGGTAATTATGACCTGGGGGTTGACGAGGTCGATCTCCTTTTTCACCTGCTCCAGCCCTTCCAGGATAATGGGATCTACTAGCTTGCTGTGAAGGGGGATGAAGGTGGGTTTGATGCCGGTCTTTTTCTTCGGAACCCAATGCTCAATATCCCCATGCTTCGGACGGGCGTTCACCAGGTTTGTCAGGTAGCACTCACTTCGGAGGATTCCCGCCTCGGATAGCATTCGATTGAGTTCCTGTCCGGCGGTGCCGGTGAAGGGAGCATCTGCCTCGCCTCCGCCGTAGCATTCTCCGATTAGCATAACGCGGGCATCAGGTTGCCCGGTTCCCATAGGTAGTGACATGGTTATAGTCCTTTCAGTCGGGAGAGGGAAATGCCGTAGGAAGTAGAATCCATCTCAATGCCCGTAGCGAGACACTTCACGGAAGTCGCCGCGGGAAAGATAGGGCCTGTTCCGCAGAAAGGGTCTAGGATTCGATCCCCGGGAAGGATGCTTCTCTCGAGTAAGTCTTGGTAAAGGGAAACGGGCTTCTGCGCAGCATGCCCTAGGTTTGCATCTGGGGTGTGCTCAAGTACATCCCCTCGAAGGACACTTACGGGGCGCTGTCCCTTAATGGCAAAGAGGATTATCTCGTACCTGCGCTGAGGGGATTGGTTTACCCAAGGTGTCCGGCTGCCTGTGGGCTTGTGCCAGATGAGGGGTGTGCGGAAAACACGCCAGCCGACTTTTTCCATCATACCTTTCAACTCATGGAAGCGGTCGATGTCGCAGAATAGGTAGCAGTGGGCCTGGGGCTTGGCTATGCGGTAGAGCTGAGGGACGCACCTTTCCATGAGAGGTTGCCAGTATTCATAGCTGTCCACATAACTGTGACTGCCCGCGGCATGACCCCCACTATCTCCGAACTCATCGGCACCCATCCCGTAGGGAGGATCGGAGAGGATAACGTCGAATTGTTCCGAGGGCTGGGCCGCCATCCAGGTCGCCGCCTCCTCATTGTAGCATTGGTGGGAGGCAAGAGTAATCCCTGCGCCAAGGGTATTGGCCAGCTCCAGGTGCTTCTTCGCCTGCTCCTTCTTCTTCACTACCTTGAAGGCCTCGTCGAGGGACTTAGCGCCCCTCACGTCGGGGTCGGAGAGGTACTTTGTAACGATCAGTTCCCTTCTCGTGTTCTCCTGATTAACCCCATCTCCGCTGTTCCTGACTTCCTGGGCTATTTCCCGCACAGTCGGGCTGGGGTCGCCACGAAGTTTAGACTGTTTCCCCCGAAGGGCCATCAGCCTCGAGGTTGCCTCAGCCCGCTCAGACCAAGTGAGGTCTTGCCGACGGATGTTCTCTTCCAGCTCGGCTTCCTCCGCATCCAGCTCGGACAGTTCCGTTGTCAACGTGACGGGGACTTGCCCGGATGGGACTGGATTGCCTGCATATAGAATTGTTCCACCAAGCTCATATATATCCTTGATTGCCCGTAGTCGTCTTTCACCGGACAAGAGGACGTATTGATCTCCTTCCGGGCGAACGACGAGAGGGTTCTGGAGGCCAACCGCCGTTTCACTTATGGAGGTGACGAGCTCCTGATGTGCATTGATGGGGTGCTCCCGACGCTGACGATTCGAAGGAACGATGATGCTCTCAAGGGGAATGAAATTCATTGCGTTTCCTTAATGCGGAGGACTTGAGTATAGGTACCTCCCTTTACGAAGGCAAACTTTTCAATCGGATCTCCTGCGGAGGTAGACCAGATTAGCTGGTCAGCTCGAGCAGTGCATTCCCAGCCGCTTCGATAAAGGGCCTTGACCCAAGTATGCCCTGGAGGGGGTGTGCCATTATTGTCTTGCCAATGTTCCATCGTGGACTCCTAAGGAAAAAATCCCCCCTCGTGTGAGAGGGGGGAAGAGGGAAGGGAAGGGTACTACTAGATGCGGGCTACACCCTTGATGCGTTCCTGGATTTGCTCATTGTAAAGCTCATGTTTCAGAGCTACCCGAATCGGACGCCCCTCGACGGCGGCGAGGGAGAAAGCATCGCCCGGCTTGTTCATATCGAGGGCTTCCCGCAGGAGGCGCATCCCGTTGTTCTTCCCCTTGGAATTATCCAGTGTCCCTTGGTCAGTTACATCCAGGCCAAAGGAATGGGTGACTCGACGGGTAGGTGGAAGGCCCAGAGAGGACTGCAGCTCCGCGGGGACTTCCAGGGTAACGGGAATGTCCACGAACATATAGGTCTTGGTCGGGTCTTTTTTGCCCTGGGTGACGCGAACTTCAGGAGTACCACAGACGCCGATATAGTCACCCTCGGGCAGAGGGTCGGCTTTTTCCGAGGGGGCGTTGACAGTAGCGTTAAGGAAGGTTGCTGGATCAAAGTTTGACATGATGGTACTTTCAATTGAGAGAATGGTGAGTGATTTACAGCGCACTCACCTGACGCTGTTACTTTCCGCCTCGGGAGATCCACTTCTCCATAATGCGGCCGAGGTTAGGTTGTTGTTTTGCGGCAATGGGGAGGTTCCGGGTCTTCACATCTACATTCGCCGCGGCTGTGTCAAAGTAGAAGTTCGTTCCCTCCCGGACGGTGTAGATTACATCGGAAAAGAGCTGGGGAATTTCATTCGCCAAGGCCTTCCCCACGGATTTTGTCATTAGTTTTACTCCGCCTGTTATCTCATCCGTTTCCCTGCTGACGTGAGCAGTTATCACTACGGTGGGGGTAATGCCTTGGGTGACGAGTCGGAGGAAATTCATCAAGTTATTCTGCGCCACGCCGTAGTCCGGGGGAGCAGCTGTCGGCTTATTCCCAATGACCATCTTCATAGCGGCATTAGACAGCTCGGAGAGGGAGTCGATTATGAAGATCCTATCCGTTCCCCAGCTGTCGATGGCGCCATACTTCTTCCCCGTCCTGTCGTCCGGGAAGTCACTGCAGGCACTGAGGATCTTATAAAAGGCGTTATTTTCTCCGCCTCTATTCGGGTCACTCATCTTCGTGATGGATTCGTAGGAAAGCTTCCCTACGTTATCTGCAGCCTTCATCAGGCTAGATATGCCGAGGGGTCGGGTGTTGACAACATGCCAGTGAAGGTTTGCTGGAATAGCCTTCCCCGCGTCAGTCCAATAGCCTAGAAGAGTCTCCAGCCCATTCTCCGTGAAAAGGACGAAGGCTTCCTTGTTGTTAGTCGAAGCCCAGTCTACGAGGGTGCCAAGGGCATAGGTCTTACCCGTTCCAGCCGGGCCCTCGAGAAGTACCTTTGGCCCAGGGAGTGTGTGAAGGGCAGTCGTAGTATTTTCCATTTTCAATGTTCCTTATGAGGGTGAGGAGTTCGTGACGGAGGAGGGATTCTGGCCACAAGTGATAGTCTGTTGACCATTCGTGGAAGCCGGGCCTTACTTGATAGGGGGAAAGAGAAAAGCAGCCGGGCTCGAAGAGGGTGAGGGCGTCATGGGGGTTGCAACCACAGGAACGGTAGACTGCTCTCCAGGTATGACTGCCCTCCCTCCTGACAAGTCCCCAGGTTTTTCCGCATTCTTGGCAGAAGTAGGTAAGGTTGCAGGTAGGGAAAGTCTCCTGAGGGAGAGTTACCTCTCCGAGGAAAGTGCCTTCCTTGGAATATGTGAGCTTCATGGCAGAATTTCCTCCTCTCGAGTGACTGGATTCCACCGGCGACGCTCGAAGTTTACCTCGAGCCAAGGAGAGGGGTCTTTGGCGAGGCAGACCTGCTGGAACTCACAGCCACCGTACTCTGCACAGGCGTGGTCAAGGTTCATGTCGAAGTGGCCTGTTTTCCAGCTAGCTATCATCCGTTCCAAGTCACGGTGGATTTGCTCGTACCAGCGGTCAATCTGCCACTGAGGGCGGTAGGTAATGGCCTCTGCGTCACCGAAGGACTTCTTCAGGATACTGACGCCCCGGATGAGGAAGCCGTTTAGGGGAATACCGGCCTTCTGTGCGCCCCAGCAGTAGGATGTAAACTGGCTGCGCAGGTTCCACTGATCCCCCCACTTTGCGCCGAGTTGACTGGTCGTCTTATCATCCTCGCCAAAGATGCCCCCGGCATAGTTAACGACTGTATCCATCCGGCCGCTGTAGAGGAGAGGGTTGCCTGTCTCCGGGTGGTTGATCTCGAGGGGCTCGATGAAGGAGAATTCAACGCCCCGCTTCCCTGAGGGAAGGGTAATGGGAACGGCCTTGTCCGTGGAAAGGGGCCAGACGGAGAAGTAGTACTCCAGTGCTCCGCACATGCGCTCCAGGGACTTGGCACTATCCGGTGGGCAGTCGAAGTCGCCGTATTCCTCAATGAGCTTCTTCAGCCCTAGGGCCTTAGCGTCCTCCTCGCTGTGCCCTTCCTGGAAGAATGCTACTCGGGCTGCCTCAAGGCCAGCAGCGTATGCTTTCCCGGCGTGAAGGTGGATGGATTGTACCTTGGGCTTGTAGTGTTGAAAGTAGGCAAGATTGGCTTTATGTGGGCAGGAACGGAAGGAGGAGAGAAGAGTGCTGTCAATGACTTCGGGAAAGGAAGTGTTCATAGTGGTTTCTTGCTCATGGCTTTTTTCAGTTGCTGGTATCTCCCCCGGCCACAGTCTGCTGTCAGGACAGCGGCACCCGTCCGGCTGTGCACTCTATAGAGGGCTTGGCTCAGGATAATGCCTTGGCTGCGCAGGAGGCACCGGAGTAGCTTGACTCGTTTTGCATTCATAGCGGTTTGAACTCCAATTTAACTGCCCATTCTCCGCAGGATTGTTCCTTCTGAACGACAGGAAATCCGGAGACAGATTGCAGTTGTATCTGAGGGCCACGTATACCCTGGACGGGGACAGGAATAACAGTAGCCTGTGGCGGGTAACGGCGGCAAAAGGTCTGAGGGATCTCCTCGTGGAAGAAGCGGCAGTTGCCGCAGGTATTGTTCATAGCCCTAGCTCCGCCAGCAGGTCATCTGCGCTGGGAATGACGGCATGGGCCTTGGCCTTCCGGCCTGCTTCACTGGCTCGGATAGCAGAGACGCGATCTTCTCGGATGGCCTTAATTGCCTCGACCATCTCCTCTTTCGTGAGGGTTCCGTCGATGGCCTTTTGTCGCCAAGTGGCGATCTTTGCGAGTAACTCCGGGTTCATTGTGTGATCTCCTTAAGGTAATGCTCCAGGGCTTCCACTACAGCCGGACTTCCACTAATGACATGGGAACCGGAAGGAGTGCCGAGGTAGGGAGCGAGGTCTAACTCTCGGTGGGAAAAGAATCGGTTGAGGAGAGAGGTGAAAAAACGCTGATGCTCACCATGCGGGACTCGGCCCTCGGATTCGCTCCACAGGAAGAGGGTGAGGCGATTCAGGAGGGGCTCAGGGAGTCGAACAGTGAGAGGGAGGGAAGGAATGACCTTCTTCGGCTGGCCCATTTTAGTACTCCAGGATGCGGGTAGAAGTGGGCCAGAGGGATCGGGGGGTATTCATGGTTTCGGGGCGGTTTGTTACGTTGACATTGATTATTATATGATAATTAACGAAAATGTCAAGTAAGTCTTTTGCCCAAAACCCATCTAGCCTCCCCTCTCAGTGGCAACTGCGAATTGTCTTGAGGGGGGAGATGGGCGCCCGTGGGAGGTTATCACGGACTTGCAGAGTATTCGCTTGGCGAGCGAAACCTGCTAATTGGCCCCTCTTTCCTAGCAGGGGCAGTATTGGAGATTACTCTCCGATTTCAGCCAACAGCTCGTCTGCGTGAACAGTCTCAGACTTGGAGGCCTTCTCCGCTTCCAGGCGGGCGATGATGGCGCCAGTCTTGCTCGTGGGCGAGCGGAAGCTGGCGTACAGCGCACGGCGGGTAAGGGATGGGTTTGCATCCAACTTTGCTTCGAGGAAGTTTTTGACTTCCGCGACGCTTTTGCCGGTGGCTTCACAGATTGCCTTGATAACGATGGAGGCACCGGAGAAGGAATCGCCAGCGCTTTTGCGCACATTCCATTCGCCCTTTTCCAGCCGGGCGATAATCTCATCCACTGCGACAACCATGTCGTCTACATTTTCTGCTCCAGACGTTTCATCGCCAATCTTCTGCGAGGCGCCGTGTGCAGCGTACTGTGCGAGGGAGTCATGGGGGACGTGGAAGGTTCGAGTTTCTCCGTTGCGGAAGTCGAAACGAACACTTGCCTTGCCATGTTCTACTGAAGTTTCCTTCAGCATCTGCCGCTTCCCGGCGAACTCAACTTTCCGGCCATCCGTCATAGTCACGACAGTAACTTCACGAGCCGGCTTCTTTACTTCCATTTTAACTTCAGACATTTTCTTACTCCATAGGTGGCCAGTCTTTAGATGGGCGCTTAGCCGGAATTCCCATTGTGCAATGCACGATTGAATTATATGCCGAACGGGGGGATAGTCAATGAATTGTTACTCTCTGTTACATATTCTCGTCCTGTTCATCCCATTGTGTAAGTATTCTAAACTTCGCATATTCAAGGGCACCAACAATCTGATTGCAGTTAGCGTACCCGCTCCAGAGGCTTCGGATCTCTTTGTCACCTTCTCCTACAAGGACAACCCAGTTAAGTTGTCCCTTTTTTACTAGATCAAGTGCCTCTTCCAGGACTTTTATCGCTGACTGCTGCTGTTGTTCACGACTGGAGGTGAGTTTTAGGGTCATTTTGTTTTCCTCGGGTCAATGCGCGGCACGTGGGCATTTTCGGGCCAGTAGTCTGTCCATTCGATTTGGAACGAATGAAGCTGCGTAAGCGTAATTGGTATCACCGCAAGCCTTGCTACTTCTTTTTGACACTGGTATTCGAAGCAAAATTGACCCCACGTTTGCTTCTCCGCATCAAACCAAGACCCTACGCCGTTTTCTTTGTATTTGTCCAACACTACATTCCACCAACCGGTAAAGGGGGGAAAGCCTTTATTCCATTTGCGCATAATTAACTCTCTTTCTTCGGATAAAACTTGCACTTCTGTGCGCTGCACCAGTTGCAAAGCGGGGATGGATAAGGCGGCCATCGCCCATCCGCCTCAATCTGTGCAATGATACGAGCGATCTTGTCCTTAAGCATCTGGAGATTGCATCGCTCATGCACCACTTCTGCGCCCACCTTGCCGTGGTTCAAGTAGACGTTAAACCCGGTCACTTTCTTCACGGAGGGGAATGCCTTGAGCACGGCCAGGGCGTAGCAGTCGTGTTGTAACGTGTCCTCATGGGGCTTGCCGCTTTTCCAGTCGTAAACCACCGCACGCTTGCCGTCGTCGCTGATGAGAAGTACGTCCAGCTTTGCCATAAAGCCTTTGTGAGGCCGTGTCACCGCATAATCAAACTCATGGTCAAGGAAGATCGTCTGTTCGATCCGCGCGTTGTCGATGCGGTTGCGCACAATGCTGATGCTTTCCTCATAGATTGTCAGTGGCTCAGGCAACGGAGTGCGCGTCTTAAGCGCAGTCTCGATTGCTTCGTGAATCTCGATACCTTTTAATCTGTTCTTACCTTGATAAGGCAGCGTGTT
>Ga0207433_10010186_pt1 | contig 14733 bp, 7 predicted proteins | sample YelNatPaOPGAMG01_FD_187559 | JGI IMG/M metagenome (GOLD analysis project Ga0207433, IMG submission 187559) | Hot spring thermophilic microbial communities from Obsidian Pool, Yellowstone National Park, USA - OP-RAMG-01 (SPAdes) (version 3) | ecosystem: Environmental > Aquatic > Thermal springs >... | reverse complement strand
TGCGAAGTGCTGCCTGGCGAGTCGTTAGCGAAATATGCTCGTCCGGAGGCAGCGGAAACCGAAACGGAAAGCGATGCTGAAGAGCAGATCGCTGAAGCCGAATCCAGTGGAACGGAAGACCAGTTCGAAGAGGCGGAGGAGTCTCCCGAGGAAAGTGGCGCTACGCCTTCAGAGCCTCTAACGGAATACGAAGAGAGCGAAATCCGGGAGATGATCCTCGAGGCTCAGGAAGAAGCCGAGCGCCGCGAACAGGGATTCGAGGAACCGGAGGCCAGCGCCAGATCCCTGGAGCTGGCGCCCACCGTCGAAACTGGCGGGGAGAGTCTTGAAGCCTGCCCGGAAGAAGAAGAGGAGGCGCCTGAGCCTGAGGAAGAAGAGTTGCTCGGCGAAGAAGACTCCACAGCTCCCGAAACGGAAGAGGCTGCCGGCGAGGAACCCTCCGAGCCGAAAACCGAGGGGGAACCCGAGCAAGAAATACAAGAAGCAATGACAGAAGCGGCACAGGCCGAGTCGGCAGCGATGGCGGAGCCGGGTCTGGAGGAGGAAGCCCCTGGCATAGCCGTGGATTCCAGGGAAATCGAACCTGCGCGCAAGCCGGTGAGTCTCACTGCTACATTGCGTGAGCAAGGCCACCGCTACCTCCACCGCGTATCTCGCAGGATGCGGCGAAAGCTGCGCCAGGAAGCCGCTGCCGCCGAACAGCAGCGCGAGGCCCAAACCGAACCGAAAGCGGCTCGCGCCGAACGGCCTACCCCGTCCATTACGGATCTCCTGCGGGAAGGACAGGAGATCATCGTACAGATCGCCAAGGAACCCCTGGGGCAGAAGGGGGCGCGCATTACCTCCCACATCGCCCTGCCAGGCCGTTATGTCGTGTACATGCCCACGGTCGAACACATAGGCGTCTCTCGTAAGATCGCCAGCGAAGAAGAGCGCCAGCGGCTAAAGCGCATCTTGCAGGCCCATCGGGTAGGGGCGCCGGGCGGTTTCATCGTGCGTACGGCAGGCGAAGGAAGATCCGAGCAAGAAATCACCGCCGACATGAATTTTCTCGTCAACTTGTGGCAGGACATCAAGCAGAAAGCGGAGAAACGAAAAGCCCCGGCGCTGCTCCATCACGACCTGGACATCGTACAGCGTGTGCTTCGCGATCAATTGACGGAATCGTTTAAGTCGATTTGGACCGACAACGAAGAAGTGTACGAAAGCGTACTGCGCTTCGTACAGCGTTTCCAACCTGGGCTGATGGGGCGGGTGAAGCTCTATACGCGTTCGACGCCCATTTTTGATGCTTTCAACATCACCCAAGAGCTGGAAAAGGCTCTGCGCCCCAAAGTGTGGCTCAAGTCGGGCGGGTACATTGTGATCAACCAGACCGAAGCGCTGGTGGCTATCGACGTGAATACCGGCAAGTTCGTGGGCAAGTCTAACCGTCTGGAAGATACGATCGTCAAGACAAATACGGAAGCAGTGAAGGAGATTGTGCGCCAAATCCGCTTGCGGGACTTGGGCGGGATCATCGTGATCGACTTCATCGACATGGACGAGCGCAAAAACCGCCAAAAAGTTATGCAAGCTTTGGAAGAAGCTATGCGCGCCGACCGTGCGCCCTACAAGATTCTCCAGTTCAATGACTTCGGCTTGGTGGCTATCACCCGGAAACGCGTCAAACAGAGCCTCGAGCGGACGCTGTGCTCTCCATGTCCCTACTGCGACGGGGCAGGATATGTGAAAAGCGTCCAAACCGTGATCGGCGAAATCCTACAGGAGGCCACTAAGATCGCCAAAGCGGTGGAAGGAGAGAAAGACGTAATCTTGCGAGTCAATCCGGAGGTTGCCAAAGTTCTCAAATCCACTGATAACAGTTATTTGGAAGAGCTGGAGAGTATCCTGAAGCGCCCGGTGCTGGTCCAGAGCGATCCGATGTTGCACCAAGAGAAATTCGACTTGGCTTAGCCTACCATGCGTATTCGGCTCCTGTTGGCGGCATGCGTAGCGGCGAGCTTTGCCTCGGCCCAGCGGTTGGAAGTGTACTCTCAGTTTCGCCGCGTGGACCCTTGGGGCAGGATTGTGAGCGCCGACCGCATGGGCGAGCCGCGCGAAATCCTTTCGCCTATGGTGGCGCGTAACGCCCATGCGGGTTTCTTTTTGGTGGCCGTGCCGCCGCCCGGAGAATGGGCCACTATTTATGTGGGTCAGAACCCGGAGAATGCGGTGACGGCGCGGCTTTACCGCGTGTCATTTCTTAAACAGGGAGACGAGTGGATTCCTTCGCAAATGAAGGAAGTAAAGTTGCCTTTCCAAGGCCGATTGCCCGATCATGCTGAGGCGCCGGAGCAAAAAGCGTTCGTATTCTGGCTCGATGTTTGGGTAGCGCCCGATTCGCCTGTCCGGCGCATCAAGCTGGAGCCGCAGCTTAATATCGGCGACCGTTGGATCATTTACCCCATGGAAGTTCGCATCATGCCGCTGATTGTGCCGTCGGAGATTGGAACTCCACTGGACTTATTAACGCCCAATCGCCGCTCTGATTCAGGTGCAATGGCCCGGCTCCGGGCCTTCTTTTGCGGCGGAGGGGTGGCAGGCAATCCCGCCGCGCCGGGGACGATGGCTTACGCGATGGACCGGTTGGTGTTACAAGATATGGCGGCGGCAAAAGCCCTCGGCGAAGGCGAAGCAAAGATCAAACTGCTGGGAGAGGTTTTGCGCGCCGCCGGGGCCGTGAGTTCTCAGGCGTGGTGCGAGGACCGCGAACCTCCTCCGAACGTGGACTGGTACTTACGCTTCCGCGACGCGCTCTATCGCGCGCGTTGAACGGCGAGCAGAGCGTATGCCCATGTTAGAATACGAGTAAGTTTGCGCAGTTTTGGCTTTTGGAGAGATGGCCGAGTGGCTGAAGGCGCACGCTTGGAAAGCGTGTATACGGGAAACCGTATCGAGGGTTCGAATCCCTCTCTCTCCGCCACTCCTTTGTAATCCTTTCTATTGCAATCACTTACAGTACATAGTATGCTCTTGGCGTCGGTAATTTGGCAAAAATAGACACCAAGCGTGCCGCCGTGAAAACCTTCAAAGCCGTCCGCCTTGGGTCAGAGCCTTGATACCCGCTCCGCGATGACAGAGACGGAGCTCTTGGCAGGCCCAAAACCCTCTTCCACTACGTTTAACGCCTTATCTCCCGTAGAAGCTCCGAAATGGCTGCCGGCGCGCTTCCGTTTATCCACGGCGCGGAATGAGCGATATATCATTGAGGGTTCGCCTATGCTGATTTCGCTTTTCTTACTCGTGACGGCGGCGCTTGCTCCCGCGGCCCAGCGCTTCCCCCTGCAAACGCCGCCGGACGATTTTGCGCCTACCGTCTTAGATGGCTCCCTTTGGGTGGAGGCGCCCACCGGGAAACACGGCTTCCTGCAAGTACGGGGCGACAAGTTCATGTTCGAGGATGGAACGCCGGCGCGCTTCTGGGGCGCGCAAATCGGCTTCTTCGATAAGGCGCGTGTGGACTATGCTGTGAAACGCATGCGAAAGCAGGGCATCAACATCGTTCGCCTTCACCACCTGCCCTGGCTTACCAAGAAGGGCGCGGCGTCGATGTTCGACTACGATCCGGAGGCTTTTGACCGGCTGGACTACCTGATCGCCAAGCTCGGCGAGCAAGGCATCTATGTCATTTTGGACACCGATTACCCCCTGCATACCCGCATCGGTCCCGCCGAAAAACTGCCCGGCTTGGACAAGGGTGGTCCTGCTCCCTATGCCGAGTTCTTTAACGCCGAAGTGGCGCGCCTGAAACGTAAGCGTCTGCTCGACGTGCTGACGCATGTGAACGCATACACCCGGAAGCGGTACTTAGACGACCCTACCCTTGCGCTGGTGGAAATCCATAATGAAGATTCGATGTTCTGGTACGGCGTCAGCAGCCTGCCCGAGCCATTCAAGACGCAGCTTGAGAATGCTTTTAAGGACTGGCTGCGGCGCAGGTATCAAGATGAATCCGGTTTGCGCAAGGCTTGGGAGGCCAATGGCAAAGTTCCCTTGAACGCCGGCGAAGGCCTGGGAGAAGGGCAGCGCATGGCCATCCAGCATATGAGCATCTACGACCCCAAGGTGCTGGCTCAAAGACCGGAGATCGAGAAACGCGCCCTGGACCAATTGCGCTTCTTCCTGGAGCTGGAGGAGAAATATTTCCTGAGTTGCCGCGACATGCTGCGGCAAGCGGGACTCAAGGTTCCGGTGGCGGGAACCAACTGGCAGGGCGGTGGTTTCACCACTCGCATTCACTTGCTCGGTCAGTCTCGATTGGACTACATCGACCGTCACGGCTACTGGGACCACCCGCAGGGCGAGGGGAACCTCAAATGGCGCATCGCCACCGCCAAATTCGTCAACCTTCCGATGGTGAAGGCATTGCTGGCTGCGCCAGACCCGCAACAGGAAAACAACGTCGGCAACCTGGTGGTGGCCAAGTCCTGGGAGCGCGTTTTCGGCAAGCCTCTTTCGATCAGCGAGTGGAATACCTGCCTGCCGAACGAGTACTCCTTGGAAGGAACCGGCTTGATGGCGGCTTATGGGTTGCTCCAAGGCTGGAGCGCTTCTTTGCAGTTTGCCTACTCCAGCCCTGATTGGCCGGGGCAGCTCAGTCCCGGATCGTTCGACCTGCTCGGCAATCCCCCACAAATCCTGCAATTCTTTGCCGCAGCGGCGATGTGGCATCGTGGCGACGTGAAGGAAGCCGCCATAGTGGGGGAAACACTCTATACCCCGCAATCGGTTTTTGTTTTTGAGCGCGACCGCCGGCCGCTGCCGCAAGCCGCGGCGCTGGTGGGCAAAGTCGGCTACCGGTTCCAGGAGCGCCCCGGAACCCCTGTGAAAGTGGACATCTCGCGCTACTGGGATCCGGACCGGCTTATCGCCCGTTCGATGACCGGCGAGCTGGTGTGGGATGCCCGCCGGGGCGTCGTCACTATAAACACCCCCCGGACGCAAGCGGCTATCGGGTTTCTCTCCGCCGGGACGCCGCCGCTAGGCGCCGTCGAGATCCATTCGGATACGCGCTTCGGCGCTCTCTATGTGACGGCTTTGGATGGCGCCCTGCCCATCTCCGAAGCGCGGCGCTTGGTGGTCACCGCCGTGGGTCCGGCTCGGAACACAGGGATGGAGTACATCCAGACCACGGAGATCGCCTCGCGCTACCAAGCGCCCTTTTGGCGCCTAAAACAGGTGGGGGAAGGCCCCGTGCTGCTGGATGCCGTCACCGGCAAGCTGCGTATCCGCACGCGGCACGCCGCCTCACTGCGAGTCTGGGCGCTGGATGTCAATGGGCGTCGCCTCAAGCCCGTCCCGGCAGTCGCGCGCCAGGATGCGCTGGAGCTCACGCTCGATGCGGCGCACCAAGCGGTCTATTATGAGATGAGCGTGCATTAAGGAGGAAAATGCGCCGGTGGCCGGTTGTCAGCACCGCCCTGATGCTGGTCTCTACGCCCCTGTTCGCAGCGGAGATTTCTTGGGGGCTGCGCGCAGGCGCTTCCTCGTTTGTCGTGGGGCCGTTTGGGGAAGTTCGCATACGCCGCACTATTGCGCTAAGCGGCGATTTTCTGTTGCGCCGGATGGGTCTGGAGACTTCGCCGAACGCCCCGCGCCTCCGCGTCTGGACATGGGAAGCCCCTGTTAGCGGGACGTACCGTGCCGCCATGCCCGGGCGCCCCTTCTTTCGCGCCGGTGTTTCCGTGAACCGGGTCTTTCGCGTGACCGGCGCCGTCCTCTGCGCTCGTGGTCCTTACGGCGAGACGCTTTACTGCACGGACGGCAAGCCGATGATAGAACTCCGCCACCGCAGCGTTTCTGGCTTGTTCGCCGGCGGCGGTTTGCAGGTGGGGCGGGGACGGCTCCAGCTGGAACCAGAAATCCGCTGGACGCGCTGGCTTCACCGCAATATCGGAGTGCGGGACTCGGCCATCCGGTCGTACCTGAATCAGCTCGACGTCTTCGTGGGCCTGCGCTTCTAAGCCGCAACCCTCGATTCGAGGTCTGGACAGCCATCGGTTTCCGGGTTCCCGACCTTGCGAGTTGTGCGGTTCCCCGGCCGGCCCCTCGCCGACAACCTTCCGATGCACCGGCTCGGAGGCGTGCCCGTCCGCGTTTACCCGCCAGCCAAAACTTTGGCGTTGACACCGTAAAAGGATGGGAATAGAATTTCCTTCGTTCAGGAATCCAAAATGGAAACTACGATCATGATTCGCTTCGCCCGATCGAAGATGAGACATGCCGGGCCATTGGCCCTGCTGCTGATATGGTCCGCCGCGGCTATATTGGCTCAGACGATTACCGGATCGATCTCGGGGACCGTGCTGGACAATGCCCAGTCGGTGGTGCCTGGCGCGAGCTTGAAACTGGTGCATGTTTCCACCGGGATGGAACGCACGGCCCGAACCGACGAGCGAGGCGAGTTCGTCATCGCGGCGCTGCCGCCGGGAGTGTACACCCTGAGCGTGGAAGCCGCGGGGTTCAAAACGCTGGTGCGTAGTGACATCCTCCTTACCGCTTCGGAAAGGTTATCTTTGGGAAGTTTGGTTCTGGAATTGGGGACGTTGCAGCAAGAGGTAACGGTGACGGCAGTCGGAACGCCGGTGCAGACAGCCAGCGCGGAGCGTTCGGTGGCTATCACCGGGTCAGAGGTGAACAGCCTGACGATTTACGGGCGCACTGTCACATCCTTGGTGGCGTTGTCGCCTGGCGTGGTGGACACGATCGGTGCGGGAAACCGGAAGCTAGGCGGCGGAGGGGCCGGGGCCACGAACTTTAACATCGCCGGGAATCGGAACAGTTACAACAACTTCGGAGTGGACGGCATCACCATGACAGCAGTGGGCGGCGCTCCAAACGCCGCTTACGGGGTGCCCATGGAATCCGTCGCCGAAGTCAAAGTCATGGTGAGCAACTACCAGGCCGAATACGGGCGGTTGTCCGGCGGCAATGTGCAGATTGTGACCAAGTCCGGCACGAAGGAATTTCACGGCGTGGGCATGTATTACATGCGCAACGAGGCGCTAAACGCGAATGACTTCTTCAACAACCGATTTGGCCGCCCGCGGCCGCGCAACCGTTACAACGCCATCACGTACAGTCTCGGGGGGCCGGTCTATATTCCCAAATTGGTGAACAAGGGGCGGCAGAAGATGTTCTTCTACTGGACCCACGAGTACCAACCGGCGAAGGTCACCGGCGGGCTTCAGTATTCGACCATGCCGACCGCGCTGGAAAAGGCAGGCGACTTCTCGCAGTCTGTCGACGTTAACGGGGCGCTCATTCCCGTCAGGGATCCTGACAGCCGGGCTCCGTTTCCCGGCAATCGAATTCCCGCGAGCCGTATCGATCCGAATGGCCAAGCGTTGTTAAAATTCTTCCCGGAGCCCAATTTCTTGGACCGCGCGGTTTCGCGGGGAACCTACAATTTCATCACTCAGTTCCGAGGCGAAGATCCGCTGACCTTATACACGCTGAAGCTGGACTACAACCTCGGGCCCAATGACATGTTTACCGGAACCCTGGCTGGAAACTGGGACAATGCTACGACGCCGAATGGCGGCGGCATCACCACGCCCTTCGCCGTGTTAGCCAACACGACTTACAATGCCGGCCGCATGGTAACCGGCCGGTATACCCATATTTTCACGCCGAGAATCACGAACGAGTTGACATTTGGTTACGCCCAGATGATCGGGCCGACGGCGAAGAATATGACGCCGGAAGTGGTAAGGGCGATCCAGCAAAGCACTTATGGTTTCAACGCCCCACAAATCAATCCCGCGAACAACCCCATGCACTTCATGCCGGCTATGAGTTTTGGCGGCGTGACCGGCGCCGCCAGCCTGAGTTATGACGGGCGCTTCCCATACAACCTTACCCGATATACAACCGACTATATCGACTCGATCAGCCTGAATCTGGGAGCGCATATGGTGAAGGCCGGAGTTTTCATCGAGCGGATGAGGCAGGATGACAGCGCCTGGGCCTCGGACTTCACCGGAACGTTTAATTTCGGCCGTAACGTGAACAATCCGCTGGACAGCAACCATCCTTACGCCAACGCAGCGCTCGGCGTATTCAACACATACACAGAAGCGACTTCCCGGCCGTGGAATATGCGTTACTCCTGGGGCGTGGACTGGTTTGTGCAAGACAACTGGAAGGTCAACCGCCGCCTGACTCTCGATTATGGGGTACGATTCACGTGGTGGAACCAGTTCCACAACGCCAAAGGAAAGATGGCCACGTTCGATCCCAATCGTTACAACCCGAAAGAGCAGGTGAAACTTATCGGCCCGGCGCTGAGTGGCGGAACGAAGGTCGGCGTACATCCGGTGACTGGGGAGATTTATCCGGCGGCGCTGATCGGCTTCATCGCTCCGGGCGCGGGAAATCCTACCAACGGGATGATCGTGACCAGCGAGACGCCGGACTATCCGAAGGGGTTGGTGGATGACGTGGGACCGCTGGCGGCTCCGCGCTTCGGCTTTGCTTATGACCCATTGGGCAACGGCAAGACCGCGATTCGGGGCGGATTCGGCATCTTTTATAACCGCCTGCTGGGAGGCAGCAATACATCGGCCGTGTATTCCTATCCGCTGGTCCAGACTCCCGTGGTGCAGTTCAACCGAATTCCCTCGATACGGTCAGCCCAGGGGCTGGTTTCCCCGCCTTCGGTGACGGCGTGGGAACGGCACATGAAATCGGCCTCGGTGATGAATCTGAGCCTGAGCATTCAGCGCGACATCGGTTTTGGAACCGTAGTGGATGTCGGCTATCTCGGATCGTTAGGCCGCCATCTCACCTGGTCGCGGGATATCAATTCGATTCCGTTGGGCACGCGCTTCAACCCGGCTTATGCGGATCCGGTGAGCCCCTCGGTGCCGCTCATGGACGCGTTTCTGCGGCCACTGATCGGCTACAACTCGATCATGGCCAACGAGGCGGCGGGCAGCTCCAATTATCATTCGCTGCAATTGACGGCCAGCCGGCGTCTTTCGCGAAACTTGGGTTTCGGCCTTGCCTGGACGTGGTCGAAAGCGCTCGATTTCACAGACTCGGATTTCGGGACGGTGAACATTGTGGCGCCGTTCCGGGAGTGGAATTACGGCTTAGCCGGCTTTGATCGCACGCATGTTGTGAAGCTCACCTGGATCTACAACGTCCCCGAGTGGAAGACAGCCTTCGCGCCGGTGCGCGCGGTGCTGAAAGGGTGGCAGGTATCGGGAATCGCGACGTTCATGAGCGGAGCTCCGGTGGGCGTGGGATACTCGCTGGTGACTCCCGTGGATCTGAGTGGCACGCCCAGCGTCTCGCCGCGTATCCTGGTGGTGGGCGACCCGATTCTTCCCAAGAGCGAGCGAACCTTTAGCCGAGCTTTCCGGACTGAGGTATTCCGGGCGCCCGCTGCCGGGACGCTGGGCACTTTGTCGAAGACCCTGATGCGCGGACCCGGCACCAACAATTTCGACATTTCGGTCTTCAAGAATATTCCCATCGTCCGGGAACGGTTGCGCGCCCAGCTTCGGGGTGAGTTCTACAACGCCTTCAACCACACGCAGTTCAGTTCCTTCGACGCCACGGCGCGATTTGACGCCAAAGGCGCGCAAGTAAACGCTCAGTTCGGGCAATACACGGCGGCGCGCGACCCGCGGGTCATGCAGCTAGCCGTGCGCTTGGAATTCTGAGGACCACTCGGAGAGGGTCACGAGACGGGAGTTGTCCCTTCCCAAAGGCAACCGGGACGAGCTTACCCAGGACGCAGCTTTGGCCCGTGATTGGGTCCGCCCGCTCGAGCTCTTACACCGATGGGGAGCAGTCAGGCCTCTCAGGAGGGACGCCGCCTGGTTGAGGCTCATATCCGGAACCGGATTCTTACAATGCCAAATTTCAGCCCCACCCATGCTCAGGCAGGATCCGTGTGCGCCTGTTCACTACACTCCTCCTAGATTCGAGACTGTCGCTGCGCGGAGAAGGCGAGGGCGGCTGCCTCATCCAAGGCCGCAACTCTCGCCTCCTCAAGTAACTCACTGACGGCCATCGGAGAGTCAAGCCTGCATTTTCCTTCGACCCCATCTTCAAAAGAGCAGTTTCAGGGCAAGCTGGTTGACGCGCGGGAAGCCGGTCGTTGAATTGATACGGCCGAATTGGAGGTTGCCGAGTCCGGTGTTTGGCAGCCATAAATGCGGCGTGTTGGCCAGGTTAAACGACTCGGCCCGAAACTGCAACGTGATCGCTTCGCGGAGTCGCTCATTCTTAACCAGGGATAGGTCGAAATTCGTCAGCGCCGGACCGCGCACGTCCGGCAGCGTCCGACTGACGTTGCCATTGGTGTACGGCGCCGGCAACAGAAATGCCGTCGTATCAAACCAGCGATCGATTTTCTCGCTGCGCGGCCGGCTCCCCTCTAATCGTGCGCTTCTGCCAGCACTGTTCGGACGGTTTCCCCCGCCGGGAATGGGGGCTGAAATCTGCAATGGAGTTCCGCTGCGGTATGTCGTGACGCCGCTGATCTGCCAGCCGCCGACCAACCGCGCACCCATCCCACGGGCGCCTGCGAGGAATCGTTTCCCGCTCCCGAAAGGAAGTTCGACGACGTAGCTAAAAGCGACGGCCTGCGCCACATCAAGCTCGGAAAGCGAACGTTCAGCCCGAAGGTCGTACCAGTTCTGCACGCCTGTGTTCAGTCCGGCGTTGGTGCTGTTGTCGTAGGAAGAGATCGAATTACGAACGTCGGAGATGAGTTTGCCAATGGTGTATGAAAGTAGAAATCCGAGTCCGCGTGTGGGCCGCTTCTCACACTTCAAGACGAGCGAATGATAGGTGGAGTTTCCCCAGGGCGAGTTGATAAACTCCACGCCTGTGTACTGGGGATATGGAAGCAGCAGTTGCCGAAGCTGCACTTGGCGCTGCGCAAGCGGTCCAGTGGGGATGCTCGATCCGAACGGGTTGTCCACGAGGGGCGCTTGAAGAGCCTGGCCCAGCGCGAGGTAGTCCGGGTGGAGCGCGTCAAGCTGGCGTGTGAAATTCAGTTTGACGCCGCGGCTGGCGGCATAAGCTACATCCACCAAAAATGCGCCGGGCAGCACCCGCTGGAGATCGGCGTTCCACTGGACGTTGTAGGGAGTGCGCGCGGATCGGTCCCAAACGCTGATGCTTTGTCCAAGGAATGTCGCAGCGCCCAGCGAATTGCGAGTGGGCTGGATCAACCCTTCCGCGAACGCGTCGCGAAGGTAACGGTAAGGGGTAATGCCGTCCAGCGTGGCGACGAAAGGCGTGGTGGAACTATAGCCCGCACTCGGACCGAAGCCGACATCGCTGCCGCTGGTGACCAGGGGCGCGAAGAAGATGCCCGCTCCTGCCCGGAGCACGGTTTGGGGCCACAGCTTCCACGCAAAGCCCGCGCGAGGCGCAAAGTTATTGCGGTCCCAGTTGTAAACGTAACGACTAGAACCCTTCGCGCCGGCGAATACCAACCCTCCTCGCAGATCGGGAAACCGCGCGTTGCGCACGGGACTCGGCAGATTGAGGTCGAACCAGTTTTGCTGGTTGCGGCGTTCGGTGATCGGGCTTTCTGTTTCATACCGCAAGCCGAGATTGAGGCTGAAGGCCGCCGTCAGACGAATATCGTCCTGGATGTAGCCCGCGTAATACCAGTTCTGTTGCGAAATCCCGGCCGCAATGTTCGCTGTTCCGCTGGCGGCTGTACCCAGCAGGAGACTGGCGAACCCGCTGCCCGAGTTTTCCGTGAAGACGTTCGGATCCGGACCTCGAGTCATTACGCGGTTGAAGGTGTAGTTGCCGCCACCGTTATTCAGGTTGAACAAGTTCATCCGGCGCAACCGGAGATCGCCACCGAACTTGAGGTTGTGGCGCCCGGCGAGCTTCGATAAAGAGCCGATCAGACTATATGTATCCTGCCCGGTTCGCAGCACGCTGCCGCCCCCCAGTCCCTGGAACCCTTCCACGCTCACGATGGGGAACAACGGCGCCGAAAACTGGTTCACCAGCGATCGCGGAAAGCCAAGCTCAGTTTGGTCAAAACCAAAGCTCCGCGTGGGACGCGTCCAGAAGAAGCGCGCGAATCCAGAACGCAGATTCAACACCGAGGAAGGGCTCAGCGTCACGGCATTATCCCAACCGCCACTGTAGTTGTACAGCCGCAGGCGTCCGTTGGCGCCCACGCCGGACGTAGCCGGGTTCCCAAACAGGTCGGGCTGGGCAAGCGTCGTGCGGTTGGATGAGAAGCGCCCGAAAGTGCGCCAGGACTGCATCAAATTGTGATCGAGCCGTGCGCTCCAGTTGGCCTGATCAATCCCGCGAGAGGCGCTTGCCACCCAGTTGTTCAACCGCGTGACGGGATCCCCGGGCGCATTCGGCGCAGGATAGTAACTGGCCAGCTTCCGTCCCACCGGGTCCATTCGGCTCTGAGGAACGAAGTTTCCGGGAAAGGGATCGCGGATGAAACGCCCTGCCCGTGCAGGGTCCGGCCGGGTGGTGACAGGGTCGTAGATCAAGATCTGCTCGCCGCGCGCGGTTAAGGCGCCGTTGAAATTGCCCGCCCGTTGCTCGGCCGTCGGGACACTGAGCACGGAAACGTCGCCGCGCCGCCAGCGCGCGCCCTGAAAATCCCCAAAAAAGAAAGTCCTGTTGCGCCCGTTGTAAATCCCCGGCGCGAGCACCGGTCCGCCCGCCGCAAACCCGTACTGGTTCATGCGAAAGGGCGGCTTTGCACCTCCGGCGCGCTTGTTAAAGAACTCATTGGCGTCGAACGCGTCGTTCCGCAAGAACTCGAACAGCGTGCCGTGAAACTGGTTGGAGCCGGCGCGTGTAGAGACGTTGATTACGCCCCCACCGAACCGCCCAAACTCCGCCGAAAGGTTATTGCTTTGAACCTTGAACTCTTCGGTGGCGTCCACCGACGGGATCGTGGTCATCTGGTTCACAAAGCCTGTCGTGGAGGGGATCCCGTCAATGAGGATCTCGTTGGTTTTGGCGCGGCCTCCATTGATGGAGATGATCGAGTCATCCATGGTGTTCACCGGCAGGTCGCCGAACTGTCCGTTGGTGCTGGGCACGGTCAGGACGTTCGTGGTGAGCTGCACCAGACGGAAGGGGCTGCGTCCGTTGAGCGGAATGTTAATGATCTTGCTGCTGTCAATGACCTGGCCGAGGGAAGAAGTCTGTTCATCCAGCAGCGGCGCGGAGCCAACCACGTTGACGCTCTCCGTGACGGCGCCAACCTCCAAGGTAAAATCGAGGCGCGCCACCTGGGCGACTTGCAGCACGACGCCAGACTGCGCGACCGACCGGAAACCGGCAGCTTCTACGGCCACGCGGTAGTTTCCAGGCGGGAGGCTTGCCAGCGCATAGTTACCCAGATCGTTGGTCACAGTGGATGCCGCCACGTTCGTATCCTGGTTGGTAACCGTCACCTTTGCGCCCACAACCGCAGCCCCGCTCGGATCGAGGACGCGCCCCGCCAGTTGGGCCGTAGGACCCTGCGCCGACATCTCAGCCGCCGATACAACCAGGACAAGGGCTAGACACAAGCTAACGTTTCTGTCTCGCATACATCACGCCTCCAGCTCCTATCCGGAATTTCCTATTTCGGACTTCCAGATTTGCGCCGATTTTACAACGTCGAACGCTTGATTACAAGTTTGCTAACCGTTATGTGTCGCTAGTATGTGATTTGTCCGGTCCAATTCAAGCATGATCTGCCCGCTCTGAAAGAAGCGGGTGGGTGAAGCTGGAGGTTGGAAAACCAAAAGCCATACCCGGCCGCGGAAGTGGAGCGGATGAGGAAAGTACAAGATGTCCTGCTGAAAGCCATGGCCAAGAAGATCCGATGGTGGGAAACGGCAGAGATCCTTGGCGTGAGCGAGCGAACGATGCGCCGGTGGCGCGAACGGTTACAGGAGCACGGATACAGTGGCCTGGCGGATCGGCGGAAGGGAAAACCGAGCGAGAAGCGGGCGCCACTGGAGGTCGCCGAGAAGGTGCTGGAACTGTACCAGAAGACCTACTACGACCTGAACATCCGGCACTTCCACGAGAAGCGGCGCGAGGAGCACGGCATGGAGCTGAGCTACACGTGGGTCCAGAAGGCGCTCCAGGGGGCTGGGTTGGTGGCGCGAAAGAAGCGGCGGGGCAAGCACCGGCGGAGGCGGGAACGGCGGCCGCTGCCAGGGATGCTGTTGCACATGGACGGCAGCAAGCATCAATGGTTCAACGACGAGCGGTGGTACGACCTGATTGTGATTCTGGAGGATGCCACAGGCGAGATCTACTACGCGCAGTGGGTGGAGGAGGAATCGACGCGGACGGTGATGGCGGGGCTGTGGGAAGTGATTCATAAGAAGGGCTTGTTCTGTGCCTTGTACAGCGACCGGGGCAGTCACTTTTGGGTGATGCCGAAGGCCGACGAGAAGGTGGATCAACACCGTTTGACGCAGGTGGGGAGGGCGATGAGAGAGTTGGGCGTACAGATGATCCCGGCCTATTCGCCGCAGGCGCGGGGACGCGGGGAGCGCAGTTGGCAAAGGGAGCGCTGACAACTGTGGAAAAGACGGGGCCGTGGAAACCGTGGAAAACCAAAAACCGGTTTTCCCCCGTTCCCGCCGGACCTCCACGACAACCCTTTCGATCAGATGGGTCGACCGCGGATGCCGCTGCAACGCGGGCGGGAAGCTCAGAAAGCTCAGC
>Ga0207433_10010175_pt1 | contig 14740 bp, 15 predicted proteins | sample YelNatPaOPGAMG01_FD_187559 | JGI IMG/M metagenome (GOLD analysis project Ga0207433, IMG submission 187559) | Hot spring thermophilic microbial communities from Obsidian Pool, Yellowstone National Park, USA - OP-RAMG-01 (SPAdes) (version 3) | ecosystem: Environmental > Aquatic > Thermal springs... | reverse complement strand
AAGCTGATAATCGAAACAGGATATCTAACGGTCGAAGAGATTCGCATGGTCTGCGAGATTGCCGTAAAAGCTGGAGTGGATTATATAAAGACATGCACAGGATTCGGACCTAGAGGCGTATCCTTAGATGATGTGAGATTGATAAAAGAGTTCACAGGCGGTAAGGTAGGGATAAAAGCTTCAGGGGGAATAAGGACCTACGAGCAGGCAGTCTCATTAATTGAGGCAGGAGCCACTAGGCTTGGAACGAGCCGTAGTTTAAAAGTGCTGGAAGGTGCGCCACCAGAATAGCGGAGATGGTTGCGGCGGCCGGGATTCGAACCCGGGATTTCAGGCTTGGAAGGCTTACGCCGAAAAACCCGACTGCGTCCTAGTCCAGACTAGACCACCGCCGCATGTTGTCATAAGACCCATTCACTCTTCATCATTTAAGAATTTCATGGGGCAATAATAAGGCTTGATGCCGTTAAAGTCCTCGAACAATTAATCATATATTTTTTAAAAAAATAAACCAAACTTAAATTCCGCTATTTTTTTAAAAGAGTTAACATAAAGGGGGCACACGTATTGTCACAACAAAAATCTTGCTTTGCCCTAGATGCTGAAAGATTTGGTGACCTCATTGACGTACTAAAAGACCTTGGTTATGTTGTCTATGGACCTGTGGAGAGGGATGGCGCAATCGTTTGCGACCTCATAGACTCCGTTGAGCAGATACCAAAGGGCTTGTCAGACGTTCAGATGCCCGGGAGCTATAGGCTTGTCAAAAGAGATGACGGAAGATACTTCGGCTATGTTGTCGGTCCGCAATCCCCGAAGTACGTGCTACGCCCTTCGCAGCATTTGCTCTTTAAGGTAAGGAAGGATGGAAAGACGATGCTTCCGCAACCGGATGTAAAGAAGATTGCACTCGTCGGGCTCAGATCATGCGATTTAAAGGCAATAGAGATACTCGACAAGATCTTGCTCCAAGGACCGTATGTGGACAACACGTACGCGGCGCTCAGGAAGGATGCGTTGTTTATAGCGGTCAACTGCACAGAGCCGGGCAACAACTGCTTCTGCACGTCCATGAACACCGGTCCGTTCGCACAATCCGGTTATGATATCTGCATCACAGAGCTCTTAAATGATGGAAACCATGTCTTCATCTTGGATGTTATTACAGATAAGGGTGCCGAGGTCGTGAATAGGCTTGGGTGCAGGAATGCGACTGACGAAGAGCTTAGTGCCGTATCAAGATTGATGGAGGAGGCGAAGAACAAAATAAAGAAGAAATTAAACGTTGAGAACATAAAGGATGATCTGTACAAGAACCTTGAGCACCCGCACTGGAATGAAATAAGCAACAGATGTTTGGCATGCGGGAACTGCACGCTCGTCTGTCCCACGTGTTTTTGCACATCTGTATTCGATAAAACTTCGCTATCGTTGGATATGGCGGAAAGGTGGGAGGTGTGGGATTCTTGCTTCAGCATAGATTACTCATACATTCACGGCGGTTCGATAAGACAATCGATCATGAGCCGTTATAGGCAGTGGCTGATGCATAAGCTCGCCACATGGGTTGACCAGTTTGGAACCTTTGGATGCGTTGGTTGTGGAAGGTGTATAACTTGGTGCCCCGTTGGGATAGATATTGTAGAGGAGGCTAATAAGGTGAGGGGTTGAGTGTATGAAGGGAAAAGCAGCTCTTGAAAGTACCCAGATGGTAGAAGTCGAGGTCATGAGGAAATTTTCAGTCGAGAATGTCATCAAGGAGACGCCCGATACGTATACGTTGATGCTGAAGCCGCTAGACAAGAAGGAGTATAGCTTCGTTCCAGGTCAGTTTAACATGCTGTACGCCTTCGGTGTTGGGGAGGTACCTATCTCCATAAGTGGCGATCCGGACGAGAAGTACTTGATTGCGCACACGGTCAGGACCGTCGGTGCGGTAACAAATGCTTTGGTGAACACGAAGAAGCCCGGCTTCATCGGCCTTCGGGGTCCTTTTGGGAATGGATGGCCTTTGGAGAAGGCAAAGGGAAAGGACGTTATAATAGTGGCAGGAGGCATAGGTCTGGCACCGCTTAGACCAGCGATATACTACATCCTGAAACATAGGAAGGAGTACGGAAAGTTCTTCTTCCTCTACGGTGCTAGGACGCCGAACGACCTGCTATACAAGAAGGAGCTGAAGGAGTGGAAGAGTAGGTTCGATATGGATGCATTCATAACCGTGGATGCGGGAGATGAAAAATGGACGGGGAATGTCGGTGTCGTAACGACGCTCTTTAAGCGCATAAAGCTCGACCCCGATAACACATATGCTTTTGTTTGTGGGCCCGAGATAATGATGAAGTTTACTGTACTCGAGCTCAGGAATCAGGGTCTAACCGACGATAAGATATACATATCGATGGAGAGGAATATGAAATGCGGCATGGGATTGTGCGGGCACTGCCAGTTCGGCCCTTACTTCGTGTGCAAGGACGGGCCAATTTTCTCTATGGATCAGATAAACAGGTTCTTTGGGAGGCGTGAGGTCTGATGGCAGGAAAGGTACCTAGGATAGCGGTATACAAGTTTGCATCATGCGACGGCTGTCAGCTGAGCATAGTGGATCTAGAGGACGAACTTTTGGAGATAGGTCAAAGGTTTGAGATAGCGTACTTCATGGAGGTAACCAGAGCGGCAAGGAAAGGTCCCTATGACGTAGGTCTGGTCGAAGGAAGCATATCCACACCGCACGATGTTGAGCTGATAAAGTCGATAAGGAAGGATTGCAAGAAGCTCGTGACTATAGGTGCATGCGCAACCGCGGGCGGAATCCAAGCACTCAGGAACTGGGCGAATGTCGAGGAATTCTCAAAGTACGTTTATGCGAAGCCGGAATATGTACAGACACTAGAAAAAGCCTCTCCGGTCTCAGAATACGTACAGGTCGACTTTGAGCTCAGGGGATGTCCGGTGAACAAATACCAGCTCCTTGAGTTACTATCCGCGCTACTCGCTGGAAGGAAGCCGAACATACCGACATACAGCGTTTGCATGGAATGCAAGAGGAAAGGAAATGTCTGTGTAATGGTCGCTAAGGGCATACCATGCCTTGGGCCGGTTGTGCAGGCAGGGTGTGGTGCGATATGCCCGACGTATTCAAGAGGATGTTATGGATGCTTCGGTCCTATGGAAAGCCCGAACGTGAAGAGTCTGGCAACGAGGTTCATCGACCTCGGAATGAATAAGAAAGACGTGATCCTTACGTTTAGAGGGTTTACAGGTTGGTCGAAGGAATTTAGGGAGGTGGATGGGTTAATTGAAGGGTAAGGTAAAAACGGTAAAGGTAGATTATCTTGCGAGGGTTGAGGGCGAGGGCGCTCTATACATAAAGGTAAAGGGCAACGAGGTCTTGGATGTAAAATTCAAGATATTTGAGGCGCCGAGGTTCTTCGAGGCATTCCTAAGGGGAAGGAAGTACTATGAGGTGCCAGATATAACCGCAAGGATATGTGGCATATGTCCGTTCGCATACCAGATGAGTTCAGTACATGCATTCGAGGATGCATTCGGTGTAAGGGTAGAAGGTCCTTTAAGGGAGCTGAGGAGGCTCTTTTACTGCGGAGAGTGGATAGAGAGCCACGCGCTCCATGCCTTCCTCTTACACGCGCCCGACTTCCTTGGCTACGATGACGCATTAAGGATGGCGAAAGACCATCCAGACGTAGTCAAGAAGGCGCTGTTCGTCAAGAAGGTTGGCAACGACATCATGATTAGGCTTGGAGGAAGGGAGATACATCCGGTATCCGTTTGCGTCGGAGGGTTCTACAAGGTTCCGACGAAGAGACAGGTAGAAGCTATGAGGGAGGACCTGAAGAGGGGGCTGGATCTAAGCATCGAGCTGCTCAGGTGGGTCGCAGACCTCAAGTTCCCCGACTTCGAGCAGGACTACGAGTTCGTATCGCTTAGGCACCCAGACGAGTATCCATTCAACGAGGGGAGGATAGTTTCCAACAAGGGCTTGGACATACCGATAAGGGAGTACGAAGATAACTTCGTTGAGGAGCACGTTCCTTACACGAACGCCCTTCAATCATACATAAAGGGCAGGGGTTCCTACATGGTAGGTCCCCTCGCAAGGATAAACCTGAATTACGACAAGCTATGGGACAGGACGAGGGACACTCTGAAGTCAATAGGCTTCAAGGTTCCATGCAGGAATCCATTCAAGAGCATAATAGCCAGGTGTGCCGAGATTGTGTATTCCTTCGAGGAAGCGCTCAGGATAGTTGACGAGTACAAAGAGCCAGAGAAACCAAAGGTAGATTATGAGGTAAAGGCAGGTAGGGGATACGGTTGCACGGAGGCGCCGAGGGGCTCGTTATACCATAGGTACGATGTGGCTGCAGACGGAACAGTGCTCTCGGCAAGGATAGTGCCTCCGACAGCACAGAACCAGAAGCGGATGGAGGATGACCTGAGGGCTATGGCTCTGTCTGTCATGAAGCTTCCTTACGAGAAGGCGGTCTGGAGGTTCGAGCAAGCCGTAAGGAACTACGACCCGTGCATATCCTGCGCCACGCACTTCCTGAGGCTAGAGGTCGACCGCTCATAATCACCGCCGGGTAGCATACGGCTTAAAAAATGCGTAAATCCTGTTAAAATTTTTATTTAGAGTCTGACATGGTTAGAGCCGGGCGGCCGTGGTCTAGCCTGGATAAGACACCAGCCTGCCACGCTGGGGTTCCCGGGTTCAAATCCCGGCGGCCGCATAAACTGTACCTATAACTCTTCTGAAATTTCCCATACCAGAATTTCTCGAAAAAAATCTATTTTGCTGTGGGGTTTGAAACCGGCCGAGGTATGGAGATTTAAATTGGTTCAACCGTTGCTCTTCTATAAATCCTGCCATAAAACTTTGGAGAACTTGTTGAAGGAGGTGTTTTGACGTGGACCTCCTTATTTTTAGAAAGTTTTATAAACGCATAGAGCGTACTCATGCTCGGCTTTGAGGGCTATCCTCACGAGGGTTTATGGCAAAGTTCAGAGGGTTGGCTATAGGAGGTTCGTGCTAGATACTGCTCAAGAGCTCGGCCTCTCTGGCTATGTTAGGAATGAGAAGAACGGCTCGGTCACGATCTTCGCTCAAGGAGAAGACGCACTTGTTGAGAAATTCATTGAAACGTTAAAGTCACCCCCACCCCCCGCACATGTTAGATCAATTGATGTTAAAGACACCAGAGTTAGACCAACATTAAAATACTTTACGATTAAGCCGTCAGCGCTACATGAAGAGTTACAGGAAGGTTTTGGAGCGATGCAGTCAATCTTCATAGACTACTGGGCAGAGTTCAAAGACTATAGGAATGAGTTTAGGGAGTTTGCTAGGAGGACGGGTGAGGACTTTAGGGCAATAATGGAGAAGTATGGTGAAATATCTGAGAAGCTGACAACAATACTTGAGACGCTTGCCAGAGAGTCAAGAGAGACGAGGGAGATGCTCAACGAGACAATGAAGCTACTGAAGGAGGCATTAGAAAAGCTTTCAAGATAACAATTCTGCACTCGACCGCTCTTCTCCACAGTATCCATAGCGGCATAGAAACATCCCTCTCAGCCCGAGTGCAAAAATCGTGAAGGGGATTCCCGGGTTCAAATTTTCATCCATTCATAGAAAAGGTTAAATTAGGTTACCCCTCCATTGAACATGTTGACTGAACTACTTTATCAGATCGACAGTTATTTGAAAGAATTTGACGCAAAGGTTATTGAGATTAGAGGAAAAAGCGTAATGCTTGACAGGACAGCCTTTCATCCGCTTTCTGGTGGACTTGACTCTGACAGAGGCGTAATAAGATGTGGTTCACAAGAATATAATGTTCTACAGGTTTCGCTAGAATCTGAGGAAAAGGTTTGGCATGAGCTTGACGTTGTACCAAAATTTAGTGTAGGCGATAAAGTGGTCGGCTTGATTGATTGGGATAAACGATATAGGATGATGAAACTTCATACAGCATCACATATACTTTCATCAATAATGTTTAACAGGTATGGTGCCCTTATTACAGGCGGGCACATAGATGCTGAACATGCTAGGGACGATTTCAGTTTACAATCTTCTGACAAGGCCGTCTTCGAGGAGGCTGTAGAAGAAACAAACAACATCATCCAAAAGGGCTTAGATGTTAAGATATATTTTCTGGAAAGGGATGAAGCGTTGAAGATTCCCGGTATAATCAAGCTAGCCCAACGTACTCCACCAAATGTTAGACTCTTAAGAATAGTTGAAATTTTAGGAGTCGACATACAAGCAGACGGTGGCCCCCATGTGAGGAATACGAGGGAAATTGGTGGAATCGTTTTAGAGAAGGTTGAAAATAAGGGTAAAGGTCGGAAAAGGATATATTATAGGCTAAGATAATAGAGTTGGTTTTTAATAGGAATATGAAACGCCCAATAGTTCTTCTCACAGACTTTGGCGAGGGGAGCATATTCGTTGGTGAAATGAAGGGCTCTATATTGAAAATAAATCCTGAAGCAACCATCGTAGATTTAACTAACAGAATTCGCCCTCACGACATATCCCAAGCTGCCTTCCTGCTAAAGTATTCTTTCAGATACTTTCCAGAAAATTCTATCTTCTTGTGCGTCGTAGACCCCGAAGTTGGTTCAAAAAGGCGTCCTATAGCTATAAGGACAAAAAATTACTTTTTCGTTGGACCAGATAATGGTCTCATGTATCCCGCAGCATCTGAAGATGGAATCATTTGCGCTGTTTTACTGGAAAATAGAAAATATTTCCTCGAAAGAGTTTCTTCAACATTCCATGGTAGAGATGTTTTTGCGCCGGTCGCCGCCCACATTTCAAAGGGGGTTGCGATTGAAGATTTTGGGCCTAAAGTAAATTCCATAAAAGAGCTTTCTATTGAGGAGCCAAAATTAGATAGCGAAGGTTACCTTGTTCTCAAGGTAATGTACGTTGACGACTTTGGAAATGTCATAACAAACTTGAATGAAAAATATTTCACTGAGCTTATATCAAGAGAAGGTTTTATTGAGTCTCCAACGATTTTATTAGAGGCGGGTTCGAATGTCCATAAGGTTAAGTTGGTTAAATGTTATTCTGAAGTCGAAGAGAATTCGCCTTTAGCACTTTTTGACAGCTTTGGATTACTAGAAATTTCCGTAAACAAAGGTAATGCTTCAAAGTATTTTTCTCTTAAAGAAGGCGACAGTATTAGGGTAAAGTTTCAGAATTTGTAGAAGATGTTACATGCCTGCTCCTAGCAAACGGACTCGCGTATCTTCCATTACCTAATTTTGTTTTTATTTGACTGGCCTTCCACACTTGCCACAGAATTTGTCTTCTGGGCCTAGTGGGTTTCCACAGTAGCCGCAGTATCGGACACCAGCCACCGTCGTTGGTGCTACCGGTGCCTGTGTTGTTCCCGACTCGTACATTATCGAGGCTGACCTTCCAACGAACACCATGAAGACTGGAGAGATTATCAAGGCCAAGATCCAGCCCACGTAAGGTATGTATGATATACCTGTTAGGACTAACCCTATGACGAATATCACGATTACCCAGAGTATGTAGTTTGACCATCCGACGTTCTTGATTACCGAGAGTATCCTGTTGAAGTCGAAAGCATCTCCTAATTTCCCTGTCTTAGCCATGTGCGTGATTGCCATGATTGCTATTATCAGAATTATGAAGGCCAATATGATTCCTGCGACCGTCATAATTGTACCCAAGACACCCAGGCCTCTTAAGGGCATGAACGCTCCGAGTACCGACGAGACTACACCCGCTGCCATCAGCCCTATGGGTACTATCATGTAGACGAGCATGGCGACGAAGATCTTAGCACCGTTTATCCAAAGTTCTCCGTAGTTCTCTAGCGGTGGCGGTGCGTCCGACCTCGGAGATTCTCTCACCACCCTCACGAAGTACCCTGATACGATGAAGTTGACTATCGGTATTATGTCCAGTATTATGAGTATGATTAACCTTCCTATGTCTTTGAATAGTTTTATGGTGTAATTGTACGAATCTCTCAGGTTATCCTCTAATTTCATGATACACTCACGCCTCCAGCCTCGCTCCGCAGGATGTGCAGAAAAGCATTTCCGGCGGGTTTGCCTTTCCGCAGTTTGGGCAGTGCTTTAACGATGTCGCGCTTTTCTGAGGTGTTGGCTCTGGCGCTGACTTTATGAGCACGACATCTCCGAGTGCCATTATCTGTGATGAGTGTATAGCATCTTCTTCTCCATCCGGCTTGTCATATATTAGGACTATTTTCCCCTCAGAGTCGTAGCCGATGTCTTTGACCTTTCCCAGTCTTAATGCCGCATCCGAGATTATCTCTTTGCCTACGATCTCGTCTCTCCTAAAATATTTTTTACTCAAACTAACCACTTTTTGTTGTAAAAAATGATTTTTGGTCTTATAAAATTTTTTAACCCATGCGACGTTTGTTACATGAAGAACTTTCACGACTTTAGAAGACAAAAAGGGAATTTAGGGTTGTGTCGCTGCACAGTGTATGTGAAGTATGTTGCCCAGTTATTACCTGGAAACGATGTTCCGGCGCCCCAAGATGATGATAAAAGTGCCGCTTTTTGGTACCTCGTGTATTTGAATGCTTACTTTGCGGTCGTAAGGTCTCCGTACGGGCTAAATTAAAAGTTCATCCAGCCCTCCATCTTCTTCCAAGACCAACTGTAACTTGCAGGAACAGCGTATCCGTAAACTATGCAACCGCGCCAAACTGAATACTGTGGCTCCGAAGCCATGATCACGTTCACATTTTCTATGCCCTTTCCGCTCATCATGCGCTTAATCTTCGTCGCGGAATCCACACAGATGCCCTTTAGCCTCTCTGGAACATTCCAAGAGAAGTTCCCACCAGATAGGAGTATCTGGCTGTAGAGGAGTGGCTGGAGCTCGACAGGACATTTCTCCACGGCAGTCGTTATGGCTTCGGCCATGTCCAGCATCCCGTAAAATACGACGTCACCAACCTTTGTATCCCTCGGTCTTGGCATCCCCCTCTTGAAGTAGCTCTGGAATATTTCATGGTTCGGGTTGAAGACATACTCGCCGACCAAGAATCTTGCCCAAGAGTTCTCGGCAAGGTCTATCTTGAGCCTCGTTCCGGGAACCGCATAAACTGCCCTGACCGCCTCCGGGTTGTTCTTGGCGAAGGATATTGCGGAGTCCAAATCAGCGGGTAACAAGCCCAAGTTTTCCTTAACCTTTCTCACAAGGGTTTCCTCGGCAGCCAAGTCGCCATAGCCGGCATCTTTGAGAATTTCTGCCATGATTGCGTTAGCGTCGCTCCCTCCCCTATTCAAAGCTATGACGGCGCCCCTGATTGGTGCTCTTGAGATGGGCGCGAACTGTGTATTCCCGTGCCCGCTCTCCACAACGACGCAGGAAGTCTTCTTGTGGGCTATGGCAACGGCCAAGGGCTGCGGGATTATCGTCGCTGAGCGCACGAGGCCTGCCTCTTTAGCCATGCTCTCAAAAATCTCAAAAAACTTCTCATACATGTACCTAGGCGCGACCGCCGAGAGGGCTGCCACGACGTAGAAGCCGTTGAAGCCCCAGCCCTTTGGTTTAAACTCCTCCAAAGCATAGCGCGTCAGCTCCCTTACAACCTTCCATGCCCTCGCATCATCCTTCATGATGATCCCTTCTCTCATTGGGTAAACCAGTCTGGTGGCAAGCTCTGCACCGCTTTCCAAGAAGAGCGTCACGTCTTTGCCGACCACTACTTCGCGGTCAACCCCCATTATCTGGGATATGACGGACCTTTCAGGAAAGTAGCCCCTGCTCTCCACGGTAAGGGGTCTCTCGCCTTGGGTTATCGGCCCGTACTTGAACTCGCTGGTTCCATAATCCGCTCCGAACACGTAACGCTTCTTATAATCTTCGTCGTACATCCCTATCAACAGGTTCATAGCTTGCGATTTAAGCGTTAAACTAACCTTTGCCCGAGAGTATGTTGAGCCATGGGTTGTCCCTCATGAACGACGGTAGCTCGATTCCGGGGCTTATGTCGTTGCTTTTACTGCTGGGCATTTCCGGTACTGCTATCCCGGCATGCGAGCCTCTCATACCTTCAAAAACCAACAACTTGTTGGAGAGCTCGCGGTACATTGCCTCGAGCCTCTCAAGCCTCGACGCCAAAGCGTCCACGTCATTTATCCTGTGGATGAACCTCTCAAGCCTTTCTACCTTTTCTAGCACCCGCTGCATGCTTTCCAGTTCTATGGAAGTTTCATCATCTTTTCTCTCCTCGTGCCTTACATGTTTTATGATGGGTGGCAACTCCTCTATCCCATGAGGCCCATAAAGTAGAAGGCCTATGCCGTGCAGCCTGATAACCATGAGCTCGTCCGTGGAGGCCATGCTCTTGGGGGCTAAGATGTATGCCTTCTCGCCCTTGGCCGCCCAAAATGCTGACTGCAACGCGGCGGAAATCAGCTCCAGCCTTCCGTCCGTCTCATCCAGAACCTTGACGATGTATGTGGAGCCGTTCCCGACAAACCTCAGTACGCCATCCTCGCCATTCCCATCGAACTTCAGGCCTTGCCTTGACATGTGTTTGATTATGTCCCTTTCGAGCACACCCCTCGGTACCAAAATCAGTCAAGTTTCAGAGCGGGGCTTTTCGTTAAAAGGTTATTTGTGCGCAGCCTCGGGAGGGTTTGCCGAAAGTGAAAGTGGGTTTTAGCGGGCCTTAACAGAAATCAGCTCCTCGATGATGCGCCTCAGAGTGTTCGGCCCCCTAAACAGCATGGCCGTCATTATCTGAACCGTGTTCGCGCCAGCCCTTAATGCCTCCAGCACATCCGTTCCTGTCATTATGCCGCCGACCGCGTTTATCTCTATCCCCTCACCCAGTTCCTTTCTAATCCTACTCACGGTCTTCAGCATGATCGGTCTTAATGGTCTGCCGCTCAAGCCGCCCCTTCCAAGCGCTAGCTCTGGCGCATCAACCAAGAGCGTGTTCACGGCAGTTACACCATCCATCCCGCAGTCCATCCATACGTTTAGCAACTTACAAACATCGTCCATCTCATCGGATGTCACTGGCGGCGGAATCTTGATGTATGCGGGCTTTGACTTGACCTCCCTTAACCTCTCGGCAAGCTCGCGTATGTTTTTAGGATCCTTCATAGACATGCTCGCCTCATGCGTAGGGCACGATATGTTGACCTCGACGGCATCGACGACCTTCTGCACGATTTTAAAGCACTCGACGAATTCACCTATCGTGTCTCCTGTTATGCTGGCAACAATCCTGCAACCCTCGACCCTCTTGAAGTTCTTCACGAATTCCATCACGCCAGGATTCGGAAGGCCCATGGCGTTCACGACAGCCTGCTCCGAATCCCTGTAAGCTATCCTTGGCTTGGGGTGTCCCTTCCTCGGCTTTAGCGTGAAGCTGCCTGCCACTATGTAACCGAAGCCGAGCTTAGAAAGTGCTCCGACGTGCTTTCCGCTCTTATCGTAGCCTGCTGCAAGCCCTACTGGACACCTCAGCCTTCCCATCTTCGTCTCAACCTCTAAGCTTTCCGGGGGCTCAAACTTCAGCGGCAAGTATTCCAAGAGCTCGAGCCAAGCGCTATGAAGGAGCTCTGGCCCTAAAATGCGCGCCAAGAACTTTACGGCAGGGTTTATCCTAAACGACAAGTGCCATTTCCCCTACAATAAACTACAATATTATCCTTTGCGGAGTTTTGTCGGTCTTATCGTTGGCCAAAAACCGTGCGTTCCTTATATACAGGAATGAGGAAATTTTGTAAGGGTCATTATTGTGGAAGTTTAGGGACGTAATATCGATACTGGACTTCACAAGGGATGACCTTGAGCACCTGTTCTCCGTGACCGATAGGATAATCGAGCGCCCGCTGGACATCGGAAAGCCGCTGGATGGAAAGATAGTCGCTACAGCTTTCATAGAACCGAGCACCAGAACGAGGCTGAGCTTTGAGACGGCCGCCAAGAGGCTTGGAGCAGAGGTCATAAACCTTGAACCTCATCTTTCGTCTATGGCTAAGGGCGAGAGCCTGACCGACACGATGAGGATGCTGGATGATTATGCCAACCTCATAGTGATAAGGAGCCCTTACGAGGGCTCGGCAAAGCATGCGGCTGACGTCTGCGAGAATCCTGTGATAAATGGCGGCGACGGGACACAGCATCATCCTACGCAGGCGATGATAGACCTATACACCATAAGGAGGTTGAAGGGCAGGATAGATGGGTTGGAGGTTGGCGTGGTTGGTGACCTGAAGTATGGAAGGGCTGCCGCATCCTTCATATATGGTCTCACGAAGTTCAACGTTAAGAAAATATGGCTAGTATCGCCAGAGCCCCTTTCGCCAAGGCCAGAGCTCATGGATAGGCTGAAGCGCATGAACGTAGAGATCGTGAAGACTGAGAACTTGGAGAGTGCCGTGGAGAACGTTGACATACTCTATGTAACGAGGATACAGAAGGAAAGGTTCCCAGACCCCGCAGAATACGAAAAACTTAGGGGTAGCTACGTGATAACGAAGAAGCTTCTATCAAGGGCGCGCGAGGACCTAAAGGTCCTACATCCGCTTCCGAGGGTCGATGAGCTCTCCAACGATGTGGATGATACGCCGCACCAAGCATACTTCATCCAAGCTAAGCTCGGCGTTCCCGTGAGAATGGCCTTGATAGGTTTAGTTCTCGGAGTGTTTTAGGTGTCCTCTATGAACGACCAAGAAACTTTACGGGTAAGCAAGATAAAGAATGGAACAGTCATAGACCACATACCCGCAGGAAGGGCCCTAGCGGTCCTAAGGTTGCTAGGAATAACCGGAAGCGAGGGGCACGTCGTAACAGTAACGATGAACGTCAGGAGCGGGAAGCTTGGTAAGAAGGACCTAGTGAAGGTCGAGGACCTAGAACTCATGACAGATCAGGTCAACAAGTTGACGCTTATAGCGCCAACGGCCACGATAAACATAATACGGAATTACGAGGTTGTTGAGAAGAGGTCAGTCAAGCTGCCCGATAGGATAGTCGGCATTCTCAGGTGCACGAACCCAGGTTGCATAACGAGGCAGCCAATGGAGCACGTGAGCTCCAAGTTTGTCGTTGTCTCGAAGAGTCCTCTGAGGCTCGAGTGCGAATACTGCGGTAGATACCTCGAGGAGGAAGAAGTGCTGAAGCAGCTGACGCAGTAGTGAAGGTCATGGCAGACCTGAGGATAGTCGGCAGGGCGGTCGTAGACGGTAGGCTAATAGACGAAGTTACCGTCGAGATAGATGGTGAGCGGATATCTTCCGTGAACGTCGGCGAGGTCGGTTCAGGTCCTAGGCTATTGTTGGGCAAAGGTCAATTGCTTCTGCCATCTGCCACAGACCTTCACGTCCATCTCAGGGATTGGAACCAAGCATACAAAGAGGACGTTTTCACTGGGACATCCGCGGCGGCGGCCGGCGGCGTCACGACGGTTGCGGAGATGCCAAACACCTCGCCGCCGATAAGAAGCCCTGAAGCCCTTAGGGAAAGGCTAAGTCTGCTTGCCGCGCGTGCTATCGTGGATTACTCAGTCCATGTGGGAGCCCTCGAAAAGGTCAAGGATGCAAAAAGGGCGCTGGAGTTGGGAGCTTGTGGCATGAAGCTCTACCCCGAAGATTTGGAAAGGCTAGAAGACTACCTAAAAGTGTCGAGGGAGAGCGGTATGAGACTCGTCGTCCACGCGGAGCTAGAAGGGGATGATGAGGCGAAGGCCGTAAAGATGTTGCTATCGCGCATAAGAGCAGACGACGACATAAGGTTCGCGCATATATCGAGAGCAGAGTCGTTGAGGATGATAGAGTTGGCGAAGGAAGGGCTTGGTGCGAGGATAAAGGTCGAGGCGACACCACATCATCTACTTCTTTCGGAAGAAGAGCTCGACGAAAATTCTAGGAGGATATCGGCGGTGAGGCCTCCGCTCGCCTCGATGGCTGATAAGCAGTATATCTTTTCAGGACTTGAGAGGTGCTCAGTGGATTTCATAGCTTCCGACCACGCACCACATACTTTAGAAGAAAAAGTTTCAGAACGACGCGCACCGGGCTTTCCCGGCCTAGAGATAATGTACCCTCTGATGCTGACCGAGTGGCTCGAAGGGAGGCTTAAGATAAGCACGCTTCTCAAAAAGCTCTGCAAAGCTCCGGCCGAGTACTTGGGCATACCGAAGGGCGACATCAGAAAGGGATTTTACGCAGACCTCGTCGTTTTTGACACCAGCGTTCGGTGGAGCATAAGCGCTAGGGATTTCTTGAGCAAAGCGAAATACACACCATTCGAGGGTAGGAAGCTGTCCGCAAAGGTCGTATCGGTCTTCAGGAGGGGCGAGCTTGTGTACAATGGTTGTCTCCTCGTGAAGGGCGGCGGGATGCACGTCCGCGAGCTGAAGCATGGGTAAAGCTTATCCGTGGCCTTGCTTGAAAATCCTGACGGCTATGATGATGCCCTAAAGGTTGATTCATGATATCCTCTGGGGTAGCTGAGCCGAAAAGCTCTTGACGGAAATGTAAAGAAACCTTATAAATCGTGCAAACATTCGTGAACCTTGGCGATGATGAGAGAACGTCGCGACTTACAGGATGCTTACTAGGAGCGGGGTCTGAGCCACATCTTGGAGTTTAAAACGGTTGTGTAGGCGCGCTTTAAATGCATGCAATACAGAAAAATTATTCGATCCTTATCCCGTAAGGATCT
>Ga0207433_10010172_pt1 | contig 14747 bp, 10 predicted proteins | sample YelNatPaOPGAMG01_FD_187559 | JGI IMG/M metagenome (GOLD analysis project Ga0207433, IMG submission 187559) | Hot spring thermophilic microbial communities from Obsidian Pool, Yellowstone National Park, USA - OP-RAMG-01 (SPAdes) (version 3) | ecosystem: Environmental > Aquatic > Thermal springs... | reverse complement strand
ATAGGCTATCTCAAAAGTAAATTAACAAATTCCTGACTTCCTTTAATCTCCAAAATAAGTTCGGATCAGGTCCTTAATCCAACTCGCCCTATAAAAAGGAACAGGGTAGCGCGGAGTGTCATACAGGAGAGGATACATTTGAACCCCTCACCCTTACCCTCTCCCCGTTAAAACGGGGAGAGATAAAAATAAACTTATAATTGCCCATTGAAATAAAAAACAGGTAACTGCAAGGATTGTTTCTATCCTTTTCTATCCGGTTAAACTATTCCCTCCCGGCAACCCGACCATCCACTACAATCACTTAGATAAGAGTAGACAAGAGGATTGAGGTTCTGTTTTGTGAGGGACTCTGCGCAATGACACTTACTTCTTGCCATTGCGAGCGCAAGCGAAGCAATCTCATCTGTTTCTACCGGAGCAATACTTGTTCCCCATTGATGGCTATATGAATGGGGGATGAGAAATACAGAAACAGTATTTTCCAGGTCCATCGGGTTCAGGGGATTTAACCCCTTTGGTTTTTTGTTAGATAAATTAAAATAGTCAGGGCAAGACCGGACAAGAGTGCAGAAGAAAATAGAAGAACAGCAAGACCCAAGTTCGCAATGATTCCACCGATTATCGGTCCCACAATTCCGGAAAGTCCGATCACTGAACTTAAGATGCCTGAGGCAGTCGCCTGTTCAACATTGTTCGCCAGAATTTTTTTCAGCGAACCCAAATATAATGTTGCCCAGGCAAAACCGAGCAGAACCTGGCAAGGAATGATCGCCTGCCAGGTTTGACTGATAGCATATCCCAAAAATGTAATTGCTGAGGCAATTATTCCGAGGGGAATTAAGAAATTACTACTAAATTTGTCCATATAAAGCATAAACAGAAACTGGAAGAAGGGATTTATCGCATATAAAAGTCCAATCTGAAATTTATCGGCACCCAGATTTACAAGATGGATAGGAAAGATTGCCCAGACCGCCTGGGCGGCGCTGTGCCTGATGAAGAATGGAAGATAGACATCAAGGTTTTTAATAATCAATCTATAGGGAAGGATAGGAACCGATATACGCACCCTTTTTTCCCTTATAAAAAAACTCAAGATGAATCCAATTGCGCAGAAGAGTGATGATACGGTAAAGATGAGAAAGTCTTTCTTTAAAAGACCGGGTAGAAAATTGCCAAGGGTAAAGCCGAGCGAACCAATCCCAGTAAAAAACCCGAGCGAACCGCCCCAGGCAAGGGCTGAGAGCGAACCCGGAATCATACCAATGCCAATTCCAGCAAGTCCCCTATAGAGAAAGATGGAAGAGATACTACTAATTTGATTATGGAGAAAAAAGAGGACTGCGGATAAGAAAAAGCCGATGATGATTACCAGTTTTCTTCCATAAATATCACCAAGGCGCCCCGAGATTGCCGATGATAGAAAGAGCATCCCATTGTAAAGAGCAGAGATTGCGGAAATAATAAAAAAATCTTCGGTATAGCGCCGGGCGATTAAGGGAATGAAGACCGAGGCAAGTATCCAGGATGTAGAATAGAGAAAGTTTAAAAGGACGATAATTCCATTGTTCTTAATGGTGAAACCCGGTTTTAATCCCGCCATTCAACCTGGAGAAATACGGTTCTTTTCGGCATTGGATAATCAAGGTCTGAGATAGAATTGCCAAACTGGGTCGCATATTCGGCATTCAGAAGATTTTTTGAACCGAAGACAAAAGTTGTATGCCTTCCCAATGACTTTTGCAAATTTATGTTGAGAAGATAAAATTCCTTAAGTGTCTTTGTATCCATTGTGATTTCGGGCAGTTTAGACCAGTTTTCATAGTAATTTTTTCTGGGTGATGTATAAGAATTCGTAATATTTAATGATAGGTCCTTTTTGAAGAAAATATCCAATTTTAATGAAATGCCCAATTGGGGAATGAATGCGGCAGGACGCTGGTGCTCCTCAAATCGCATCTCGGAGGTCCAGATATCGTAATAGACGAGTTCCTGATTCTTCTGCCGGGCAAAGAGGTATGTTCCATCAAGGGAAAACTTCATTGTCTCGCCGATCTTCGTTCTAACCTCAAACTCTCCTCCATCTATCGCAGTCCAGTTTAAATTCTGCGGTTTCCATAATCCATCTTCACCTGGTAGCCAGGCAATCCGGTTATCTATCCTGCGGGCAAAGATGGAGATTGCAGTAAATAGATAATACCTTGGTGATGTCTCAAGACGAATTTCACCAGATTTACCATCTTCAGGTTTTAAATCGGGGTTGCCATAAACAGGCCAGTAAAGGTCATTAAATCCAGGGGCCCGAAATGCCCGCCCCCCGGAAAGTTTCAACCAGGTCCTTGATGAGAGTTGAATGACTAAGCCCAATTGGGGGGAAAGGAAATCACCATAAGAGGAATTCCGGTCATAGCGGAGACTCAAATTGAGATTGAGAAATTTGTTCAAATAAAAATTGTTTGAAGACCAGTAGCCAAAATTCCTTGCTTCAGCCTGCCATTCTGTATCCGCCGGGGGCAAGGCATTTTTCTTTGCAGAAAGGGTGTCATGGCGATAGTCAAGACCCAGAAGAAAATTCCCACAGGTAATATGAAAAAAGAGAGCGGTGTTCATACCGGTTGTGGTCTGGCTGTAATTGTAATCCTCGGTAATTTCACCGAAGGAAAAATATCTTGAATGGTATTTTATTCTCTGAAGGTTTGTGAAGAGTTTTGTATAAATTTGAATATTTCCGGTAAGTCGGTAATTGAGGTCAAAACTTGCCAGACCCACTCTATCTGCCTCATAGTCAAACTTTGAAGATGCGGTTGAATCCCCGAAATAGGGTGGGAAATGTAGACTATCAACTAAGGGCATTGGCCCGGGCAATCCATAATCACGCATCAGGAAATTTAATCGGGAATTTATATCAATCCGCTCGGTGCGATAATCAAGCGCCGGATATAGAGAGAAACTGTTGAGGTCGCTGTTCGTCCTTTCACCCCTTGTGTCATTTTTTGAACAATCCATTTTGTAGAAAAAATGCCTGGAAACTGGAATGGAAAATTGAAGATAGTAGTTGCTGTAGTATGGCTTTTTTCCAATGCCCTGCTCCTGATTGACCCGGGCAACGGTGTAATTTTCCCCCCTTTCTTTCCGGGTAATGATATTTACGGCACCACCGAGTCCATTTGCACCATAAAGGCTTGAGGTCGGTCCCTTTACAATTTCAATCCGCTCAATGGAATTTACATCAATAACACTCAAATCACCAATTCCAGTCTGGATTGAATTCAATGGCTGACCGTCAATGAGAATGAGGACACCACTTGCCGGAATTCCCCTTAATGATATTGTAGCAAGCGAACCCGTTCCGTAATCTTTTATATCAATACCGGCACAGTTTTGCAATAATTCGCCGAGGTCTCTTGGACGTAAACTCTGAATCTCCTCTTTCTCAATTACCGTGGTCGCCAGGGCAAGGTCCTTAAGCATTATCGGATAACGGGTAGCAGTGACCACAACCCCTTCTACCTCATAGACATCCTGAGTAAAAAGGAAGAATATTATGGGAATCATAAGGCACCTCCTTTCGTCCGAAGGATTCCCCTTTGCTGGAGGATAGGTCTCCTGGCTCGTCCACCTGACCGCCTTCCCATATCTTTAAAAATACAGTGGCTTGATTGGTCAGGTGTGACTGGGTAAAAAATTTTGTCACCCAATCACGGCTTTTTTCATTTCCGCCGGCTTCACAGTAGCGGCGACTGCGGCCGATTCTTTACGGCACTTCCCTTGCATCCACCAGCGAGCAATTATATCTAAAAATCATCTCCGGTCAAGAGCCGGGAGGGAAGTTACTGAAAAAGTGGTGAATCAACGACCATTGCCAGTTTATTTCAGGGATGACGTCTGGAAAATCAATACCTTCTGAGACCCTGAAACAACCCATGAATCAAGTTCAGGATGACAGAAGCCGACCTTTTCGGCAACTTCAGTGCTATTTCCATATTTTGAGATATTTTGCTTCTGATATTTCTGCACTTGCCCCTTGATTTCATCATATTTTGCAATAAAATATAGTATGAAGGTTGTGCGCTTGAAAAATTGTCCCCAATTTATTGCCGGTGATAAATCGGAATTGAGAGAAATTCTGAATCCACAAAAAGAAAAACTGAAATTGAATTATAGCCTTGCCTATGCAATGGTAAGACCGGGCAAGAAGACCTTGAGACATCGGTTGAAATATACAGAAGTATATTTTATAATAAAAGGGCGGGGAATTATGCATATCAACAAAAATAAAGAAAAGGTTAATGCCGGTGATACAATATACATTCCACCCGGTTCAGTTCAGTATATTGAAAATTTCAGCCATAATTCGCTGGAATTTATCTGTATTGTTGAACCGGCCTGGAAGCCCGAATGTGAGGAGGTATTAGAAGAGAATGGCTGAAGAACAGAATTTGAGATGGCTCCTCTATGGTCAAAAAGAGAGTAAGTTTCCGTATCGTCTTTATATTGAAGAAACTCCCGGAACATTCTTATCCCTGAATGTGCAGGAGAAATGGCCTGGACCAGGCAAGAAGATATTCTGTCAATTTTTAGGCAATTGCGGTGCCTCTGATTTACCTTGTGAAGAACCCCTGGAAATATGTAGCATAGTGAAACAGAAACGCTACGGAAAGAGGCTGATTATCATTCTTGACCGAAAGACCAGAAAGCGATGCTGGTTTATATTCTTAAAAAAGGAGTATAAAACAAGACCTGGAGAATTCTATCATCAGGTCTTCTGGATTACCCAGTCATCAGAGCGCATCAGGAGGCCAGGGGCTTATGTGCCGAGGGTAAAAGAAGGGACTTTTTGTGAAATTATTATTGATAAACGCGAGCACTACCCGTATAAATTTGGCTATGCCACAATAAAAAGGGAAAATTTACCAGTTGGCGATTATGCCCTGATGAAAGATGATAAGATAATTGCCATTGCGGAACGCAAAACCCTGGATGATTTCCTTGGTAAGATTGGTATGTATGATACATTCAAGGCGACGCTGAATGAACTTACCACCTATAAATTTAAAGCACTAATCTTTGAATCTCCTTATAGCGATTTTTTAAATCCCAAAAAGATTAAGCCCTATTCGGCAAACTACATCGCGGAGATTCTGTCTGATATTGCAGTCAGATTTCCGGAAATCCAGATTATCTTCTGTGACAACAGAAAATTTGCCCAGGAATGGCTGTATAGATGGTTCCTGCGAATAAATGCTGAGGAATAAATTAAAGGACTTTGCGTAAAAATTGCCCGGTATATGAATAGGGATTTTTTGAAATATCTTCAGGTGTGCCCGTGCAAACAACCCTCCCCCCTTCTTCCCCTCCTTCGGGTCCCAGGTCAATAATCCAGTCCGCGCACTTTATTACCTCAAGGTTATGTTCAATTACTATCACAGTATTGCCCCGGTCAACAAGTTTATTTAAAACCTCAAGCAACAATTTAACATCTTCAAAATGAAGCCCGGTGGTTGGTTCATCAAGAATATATAAAGTCCTGCCGGTTGCCACTTTTGAAAGTTCCTTGGCAAGTTTTATCCTCTGCGCCTCACCACCGGATAAAGTTGTCGCCGACTGACCAAGTTTTATATAACCCAGACCAACATCATACAACAATTGCAGTTTTCTCTTAATCGGTGGAATGTGCTGGAAAAATTCAAGTGCCTCCGCAACACTCATATTCAAAACATCACTTATATTCTTACCCTTGTATCTTACCTCCAGGGTCTCACGATTAAATCTCCTTCCCTGACAGGCATCACAGGTTATATAGACATCGGGCAAAAAGTGCATCTCAATCCATAATATCCCACCCCCCTCACACTGCTCACACCTGCCACCCGGAATATTAAAAGAAAACCTGCCTGGTTTATATCCCCTGACCTTTGATTCGGGCAGGGATGCAAATAAATCCCTTATCGGTGTGAATGCACCGGTATAGGTTGCGGGATTTGAGCGTGGTGTCCTGCCAATTGGTGACTGGTCAATATTTATAACTTTATCAATAAGTTCAGTTCCAATTATCTCTTTATGTTCACCGGGTGGATATTTTGAATGGTAGTATTCCTGCGCCAGTGCCCGGTATAATGTATCAACAATTAAGGTAGATTTTCCCGAACCGCTCACCCCGGTCACACAGACGAAAACCCCAAGCGGAATTTCTACATCAATGAATTTAAGGTTATTCGCCCTTGCCCCACGAATTATTAAAGTTCCCTTTTTCTGCCTTCTTGACTTTGGAACTTCAATCTTTCTTATCCCGGAAAGATACTGACCGGTGATTGATTTTTCATTTTTTGCAACCTCATCTGGTGTGCCCGCACATACCACATATCCCCCATCCTCACCTGCTCCAGGACCAAGGTCAATGATATAATCTGCGGAGCGAATCGTCTCGGCATCGTGTTCAACGACGAGAACTGTATTACCCAGATCGCGGAGGTGTCTCAATGTATCAAGGAGTCTTCTGTTGTCCCGCTGATGAAGACCGATGGAAGGCTCATCAAGAATGTATAATACACCAACCAACCCTGAACCAATCTGGGTCGCAAGCCTCACCCTCTGCTCCTCACCACCAGCAAGGGAATCGGTGGTTCTATCAAGGGTCAGATAATCAAGCCCCACTGAATTCAGAAACTCAAGTCTTCTGATAATTTCCTTTATAATATCCTTTGTAACAATCTTCTCTCTTTCTGATAGTTTCAAATTTTTGAAAAATTCTAAGGCATTCTTTACAGAATATTCAGTTATCTCGGCAATATTCTTATCACCAATTTTTATTGATAGACTCTGGGGCTTGAGTCTTTTCCCTTTACAATCCGGGCAGGGCGTTATCACCATATAATCTTCAATCTCCTCACGAACTGCCTCAGAAGTCGTCTCGCGAAATCTCCTCATCAATTCCGGAATTACCCCCTCAAATTCCTCTCTGAATATCCCCCTGCCCGAACCATCCCTTCTTATGTATTCCACTTCAATTGGTATGTTTTCACCATAAAGAATTACCTGTTTTACCTCCTGGGGAAGGCGGTTGAATGGCTTTTCAAGGTCAAACTTAAGTTTTTTTGCCAGCGCCTTTAAGATTGCCGTGCGCCAGGAGCCAGGAAATCCATAGGGCTTTATTGCCCCATCCAGAATAGAAAGGTAGGGGTTGATGATAACTCTCTTCGGGTCAATCTCCATCTTCGTGCCCAGACCATCACAGGTCTCGCAGGCGCCATAAGGTGAATTAAAAGAGAACATCCTCGGCGAAATCTCAGGATAACTTATGCCACAGTTCACACAGGCAAGTTTCTGGCTGAAAATTTTCTCTTCTTTTGAATCAATGAGGGCAATCAGAAGCCCCTCGCCTTCTTTCAATCCCATCTCCACTGAATCGGCAAGCCTCTTTTTTATTCCTTCTTTAATTACAATCCGGTCAATCACAATCTCAATATTGTGTTTCTTATATCTTTCAAGTTCAGGCACATCCTCTATCTCATAGATTTTGCCATCAACCCGAACCCGCACATAACCCCGACGCTTAATCTTCTGCAGATATTCTTTATATTCTCCCTTTCTGCCCCTTATCACCGGCCCAAGGATTTCAATCCTTGTTCCTTCTGGATACGAAAGTATGGCATCAACAATCTGGTCTGTGGTCTGCGATTCAATCCGCCTGCCACATTGATAACAATAGGGAATGCCAATGCGGGCAAATAATACCCTTAAATAATCATAAATTTCTGTTACTGTGCCAACGGTTGACCTCGGATTCTTTGCCGCAGTCCTCTGCTGGATTGCAATTGCGGGCGAAAGTCCGGTGATTTCATCAATATCTGGTTTGTCCATCATCCCCAAGAACTGTCTTGCATAGGCAGAAAGGGATTCTACATATCTTCTTTTGCCTTCGGCGTACAGGGTGTCAAACGCCAGGGAAGATTTGCCTGAACCAGAAATGCCGGTTATCACGACAAATCTATTTCTGGGAATGAAGACATCAATATTTTTAAGGTTGTGAACCCTTGCACCCTTAACCTTTATTCCATCAGAAAAATCTATCATACCTTAATAATAGCCAGAAGAAAAATTGTGTCAAGTCGCTTCTTGGTGATGAACACCTAAGAAGCGGGGAAACTTCTTTCCTATTGAAAGTCTGGTTGTCTTTGAATATAATCTTCGCAATTAGATAATGACACTATAGAGGTAGAAATGGATTTATATTTAGTTCACCACGGCGAGGCAAAATCAGAAAATGGAGACCTTATATAATGTCCCCCCAATACCCTGAAGAAATGATAAAAAAGACCCTGCTTCAGAAGAGGATAGATGGCAAGGCACAGTGTCTGACCTGTGAAAAGAGATGTATAATTGAAGATGGCGGATTAGGATTTTGTAAGACAAGAAAAAATATTGATGGAGTAATATATACCCTTGTCTATGGTGAAATTGCACCAGACTTTTATGGAATTCAAGCCAATCCAATTGAGAAGAAGCCCTTTTTCCATTTCTATCCCGGGACAAAAGCCCTGACAATTGGCACCTGGTCCTGTAACTTCACCTGCCCCTGGTGTCAGAATTATGATATGAGTAAAAGGCCGGAGAAGATTGGTGATGGCTACTTTCTCTCATCCGAACAATTCATAGAGATTGCAAAAAAGATGGGATGTCAGGGAACTTCCATCTCCTTTAATGAACCAACCCTTCTCTTTGAATATTCACTTGAGATCTTTAAATTGGCTAAAGAGGAAGGGCTCTATAATACTTTTGTTACCAATGGTTATATGACCACCGATGCCTTGAAGATGCTCGTTGAATCGGGCCTGGATGGCGTGAATATTGATATCAAGGGAAATAAGATTGTGGTGGAAAGGTTCTGTGGTGCGGACATAGAAAAGGTCTGGAGAAATATAAAACTGGCGAAGGAATACCGGGTCTGGGTAGAATTGACAACCCTGATCATCCCCGGGGTTAATGATAGCAAGTCCTGCATTGAGGAAATTGCCAGGAGAATTAAAGATGAAGTCGGTAAGGAGACACCCTGGCATATCACCGGCTATTATCCTGCCTTCAAATTTGATAAACCACCAACCCGTGTGGAAGTGCTTGAGAAGGCATGGGAAATTGGTAAAGGGCTGGGACTGGACTATGTCTATCTCGGGAACTTTCCAGGCCATCCTTATGAGAATACTTACTGCCCAAAATGCAATGAGATTTTAATAGGCCGTAATGGTTTCTCAGTGACTGAATACAAACTCACTGAAGAGAATTGCTGTCCCCGGTGTAATTATAAAATTCCGGTAATTCATTGAAATTGGGTTTCTTCACCCCACTTACGAAGTAAGGCAGGATTATCGCTTTCCAGTCAGACTATAATTGCTTAAATGAAACTGAAAGCCGGTGGCTCATACCCAATTTTCCATAGGGTGCAACCGCATAGTCCAAGCCCAAACCCTTAAATAAAATTCCCAACCCTGATGGATAAATCAGTCATTGATCCGAATTATTCATACTAAAATTCATTGTGAGCCCGCCTTACTCCTTCTGTCATTGCGAGCCCGCCTTACTTCTTCTGTCATTGCGAGCCCGCCGAAGGCGGGCGAAGCAATCCCATCTGTTCTTGTGAAAAACCAAACGACGAAGTAATCTCTGAAATTACCGATAACAAATGAGATTGCTTCGCTTACGCTCGCAATGACAAAAAGAAAAAAACAGAGTGCCCCCTCACAATTCTCTTCTTTTTAGTAGAAAAAGTAGCGAGTAACAAGGAGCAAAAAAAGAATTAAAACTCTTTCTACTCTCTACTTGCTACTCGCTACTGACAATGGCGCAAATCCGCTTTAGGATTGCATTTGAACGAAATTTACCAAAAATAGTATGAATAATTCGGGTTAGAATATTACTATTTTTTGCATTATAGGTGATAAATTGCCCCGATATACCTCGGTAAAATCATCGTTTATAATAATATCGCTGGATAAAAATGTTACACCACGGTCATAAGACCGATTATAACCAATCCAGGGATGAGGGTCCTGATTGGTTTCCCCAGTTCCTCTTGCCCAGGCACAATGAACCACGCCACCGTCATCAACTACAATAAAGGGATGGCGATTGACATTCGCTGGATTTTTGTCAACAATTCCCAGGTCGTGAATGAATTTGCACCACCAATTGAACGGGCAATTTTTATCTGAAGTAAACCAGTAGCATTGTCTGCCCAAGCAAGATAAATAAATGTAGTATCAGGATTACTTTTGCTATCAACAGTAATTTTGGGCTAAGGACCAAAATTTATGGCCGAGTTTAAATCATTGACCAAAAGAATTCCGTGAACTGTATCAGGCGTAGCCCAAACCTTTCCTCCGTCAGTTGATTTTGTGAGTAAGATTTTCCAGCGGTTATTTCTCCACGATTGCCACACCACATAGCGATTTGATGAATCAACTGCTAACCAAGGATACTGGTCATTTATTCCGGGGCTATTACTGAGATTGACATTCGGCCTTGTCCAGGTCTTTACGGTATCCGTAGAACGGAAAAAAATATTTCGTAATTGCCATTATTATCCCGGTCATCCTCCCAGACTGTATATAATGTTAAGGTCTTTCCATCAAGAATAGTCTGGGGATGGTATGCCGAATGACCATAGTTTTTCCTGAATTTTCTTAAGTTTTTCGGAGTAGCCGACCTTGGTCTGCGTTTTTTTGGTGCGAAACAAGTTTCGCTACTCCATCTTTTGGGAAAAACTTACCTCTTACCATTCAGATAGTTTTTCAAAGGTTGCCCCGAATCTAATTTTAAAAACAAGTATAACATTATACTCCAAAATAGAACATAATCATCAGGGGCCTTGCCCCTGAAACTCCGCCCCTTGTTAATTTATTGAAAGTATAGGAATTTATTCAAATTCCTCTACCTCAAAATATGTCAAGCACTTAAAATTTTCCTTCCTTACTTTCACCACTTATTCCTGAATTCAATGGTCGGTGGATCCTGTTTGCTAATTTGATTTAGATCGTATTACTGCCATTACGCCAATTGGCGTAATGGTTTATTTTTCAATTTAAGTTCAGGGTAGGGTTCAGAATGACCATAAATTCATATTTTTCCCAATTTCTAAACATACATTTATCCTGAAAATTACTACCTGATAATCTGATTCTCTACTTTCCAATTAAGGCTAAAAGAGTGGTGGGCAAAATGGGCGGCACCAAGGATTCCTGCATCGTCTCCCAATTGACCGGGCAGAATCTTGAAACTTCTGTATTTTTCCCCCAGGATTCGCCTGGCAACAGATTTTCTTATTGGCTCAAAGAGAATCCTGCCGGCGCGGGCAATACCGCCCGAGACTATCACAACTTCAGGGTCTAAAAAATTAATAATATTGCTGATACCAATACCGATAATTTCACCGATTTCTGAGAATACATCCCGGGCAACCTTATCACCCCTTTTTGCCTCTTGGGCAATAATCTCCGGTGTCAATTGAGGGAATTTTTTCAACGAACTATCATATTTTGCCATCTTCCTTTGGGCAAGTTTAATAATTGCCCTTGCCCCAACATATCTTTCCAGACACCCATAATTACCACAAAGACACTTTGCCCCATCAAATTTTATTGTCATATGTCCAAATTCGCCCGCAAATCCATTGTAACCAAAGACCATCTTTCCCTCACAGACCATTGCTCCACCCACTCCGGTTCCCAAGGTGAATAAAAATACATTTTTATAACCCCTGCCGGCACCGAATAGCCATTCTCCAAAAAGGATTGCATTTACATCATTCAAAATTCTAACGGGCTTTTTAAACTCCTTCTTAAGAATTTCTGCAAGTTTTACATTATGCCAGCCCTTCAAATTTGGGGAAAAGCGGACAATCCCATTCTTTGAATCAATTATTCCTGCAATTCCAATTCCAATCGCGGAAAAATCTCCACCAAGTTTGTATACTGCATTAAAGATTTGATTCAATGTCGCATCCAATCCAGAATTGGTTAATGTGGGTATTAAATAGCGCCGGATAATTAAATTCCTGTTGACCAATCCCGATTTGATATTTGTCCCCCCAACATCAATCCCGATGATTGTCATAACTAAATATGGGTGAGAAGATATTGATAACTTTCTCTTATCAAATTTTCATATTCTTTAGTAAGAATGACTCCCCGCCTCTTCATCACTATCTTCATAGTTGAAATAGCCTTTTCCAGTTCATATATTTCACTCACCCCTGGACCAAGCCACCTGAATGAAGGGACATATTTGGGCATCATCCCGCCTCCAAAGTAATTAACAAAACTGCCAATTACCGCACCGGTAGGAATTAGTGTTCCGATGCCAAGTTTTGTATGATCGCCAATGAAACAACCAAGTTTTACCATCTTTGTATCATACTCACGCTCGCCGATTTTAATACGGACATTGCTATAATTATTCTTTAAGTCGGAATTGGTCGTCAAAGAACCGATATTTACCCACTCGCCGATAAACGAGTGGCCTATAAAACCTTCATGGTATTTGTTTGAAAATCCCTGAAATACACAGGACTCAACCTCACCCCCTATCCGACAATAAGGACCAATTGAAGATTTGACAATCTTTGCCCTCTCAACAATTGTCCCCTCCCCAATGTATGCAGGACCAATGATTGTGGTAAATGGTCTTATCAAAACTCTTCTATCAATGTAAATTGGCCCCGAAGTTGTGTCAAAGAAGACAAACTTACTTACTCGGGCAGTCCGCTCAATATATAAGTTGCTTGATTTACCATCAATTTCAAAATTTTTAACTGACTTTCCCTTTTCTTTATAAATCCGGAAATGGACATTTATCATTTCTTCGTTGTATCTTATTATATCCCAGAGATGCTCAAGAACTATACCAGAGACTTCCTTTTCCATTTCAATTGACCTTATTGCAATTGAAATCTCCCGCAGATTTTTGGGAAACGGCGGCTTATTTTTCAGAAAACCAACAATTTCTCCACCACTTGTGAATTTCACTTCCTCGCAAGGTAAAGCAACTTTATCGGTTAGAAGTAAACGCGAGGAAAGGTAAATTGTTGGCTCGTTCTTCTCTTTTAACTGGAATTTAAAGATTTCACGGGCAATGAATTCAAATTTAAACTTCGGAAAAAGACTTGCATTGTGTTCGGCAATTGTCTTCATCCCAAGTCGGAGATTAAATTGGGGATAGAAATTTATCAAAGGAAAGAAATTCTCTGGTCGGTCTTCGTATATTATAATCCTCATAACGAGAGAAAAATTGCGCCAAGCACCGCAAATGCTATACCCAGAATCCTGATTGCAGTTATCTCCTCTTTAAGAAAAAGAATACCGAAGAGAACAGGGAAGATGACATAAAGGTTGGTCAGGGGTATTACTACCGACGACGGCCCTTCTTTCAGCGCCTTGTAGAACGCCAGAATCGCTATCAATGATACAATTCCAACCGGTATTGCATAAAAACTATAGATATTGACGATTAAAGATTTTTTGAAGAAGATAAAAAGGGACAAGAGGATTAATGACCATAAGGAAATCCAGAAAGAGAGGCTTTCTGTATTTAATGAGCGACTCAGTAATTTACTCCCAATTGCCCAGAATCCCCAGCCAATCAGGGCAATATAACTGTATTTTATATAATCCATATGCAATTATATAAAAAAATTATCCAAAGTCAACCTCGCCTTCAATTTGTTTTTTGTTCACTTACCCATTGACAAGGGATATAAAATTGGATATAATCCATCAAGCTTTGACCGTAGAGGTGCCCTTTAAATTTTTAAAAAGGGCGATTAAGGCTTGAAAGGAGGAACTTTGGTCTACGGAAAAGTGAAGTGGTTCGATGGCAAAAAGGGCTATGGTTTTATACAGAAAGAAGACGGAACCGGTGATGTTTTCGTTCACTATCAGGATATTGTGGGCGAAGGTTATCGGGTCCTTAGGGAAGGCGAGAGAGTTAAGTTTGAGATTACGCAGACCCCGAAAGGGGATAAAGCCATAAAAGTCGAACGCGCTCCAAATGAATAAAAAGGACTCATAGAGTCAAATTCAGGGCTGGCAATTGCCAGCCCTGAATTTTTATTTGGCAAATTAAATACCCTTTTTAATTATTTCAACAATCCTTCTTCTAATCTCAGGCATCACACCCAATTTTACTCTGGGATGAACACTATTGGAAAGAAAAATTATTATTAAATTTTGGGGAGGCTCAACCATTACCATCGTCCCGGTAAATCCTGTATGGCCAAAGGCAGAATCAGATAAAATACCAGGATAAGGATTTACCCACCAACCAAGTCCCCTTTTTTCATTTCCACCGGTCCAGTCCTTAATCATCATCTTTAATGTGCCTGGTTTCACAATCTCACCCTGCAAATAAACTCTTAAAATCCTTGATAGGTCTTCAGCATTAGAGAATAGCCCGGCATTGCCTGATACGCCATTGAACGCATAAAAGCAATTTCCGTCATGAACCTCACCCTTTATCAAATAATCCCGCCATCTTATTTTTGAAATATCCCCAAATTCTTTTGCCTTTTCTTTTTCGTGCTCATTCCCCAGTTCGGTTGGTGCAATATTCTTTATCTCTTTGGGCGGATTAAAAAAAGTATTCTTTAATCCTAATTTTTTAAAAATATTATTTGCGCAGTATTCAGCCAGATTTAGATGAGCAATCCTTTCTATTATCATTGATAAGATTACATATCCCAAACAGGAATAGACCAC
>Ga0207433_10010170_pt1 | contig 14748 bp, 20 predicted proteins | sample YelNatPaOPGAMG01_FD_187559 | JGI IMG/M metagenome (GOLD analysis project Ga0207433, IMG submission 187559) | Hot spring thermophilic microbial communities from Obsidian Pool, Yellowstone National Park, USA - OP-RAMG-01 (SPAdes) (version 3) | ecosystem: Environmental > Aquatic > Thermal springs... | reverse complement strand
CCATTGCCAATAATTAAATTATATAATGTAATCTTATCTATAATAAAAGCACTATAAAAAATACCAGTTGCAACCGCAGCTGAATTAGCATTAGAAGGAAGTTTAATATATCTTAAATTAGCATTGGTATTGCATAAATAAGCATAATTAGTGCAATTAGGTAAGTTATCGGGTAATATAATAGCAACAATAGACGCACACTTCATAAAAGCACTATTTAAATTTACAAGCCCTGTTGTTCCAAAGTAAGCCTCTAAAATAGGAAGTACAGCGGTGCTCGAATAAGGAATATAGTTAGTTGGCGGTTGAACCTGAAATAGAGTTATCGTATTACTCGCCCAAATCCTCACCTTATACGTTGAATAGCCTAAAGAACAAGGCTTGCCTGAACCTACTACATACTGATGCTGAGCTATTGCGGCAGAAGAATGAGAAGTTTGAGTGCCATCTCCCCAATCTACATAGTATGTGCCTGAGCTGGCAACTATTACAGTAAATGCAACAGCAGCAACTCCAAAATCTCCAACAAGTAAGTTTATTTCATTATCTGCAACATTCGATACATCAAGCCACTCGGGATGATGCCACCATTTGTCTGATGAGGCCGCAACCTGCTGTACGCCTATTACAGGCTTTATTCGTTTATTACCTATTATTGCTTTCATATACTAACCGCTTGTTCGATAGTAAATACTCCTAAATCCGTGTTCTGATCAATTGTTCCTGTAATTGTAAGCCGAATATCATACCAATAACTGCCCACATCAATATCAGTATCTGTACCGCTCAGGTCAATTTCAGTTTCTCCTGCCGCAGGGTTGGTGTGGGTTGTAACAGTTTTGCTAATTAATGTTGTTGTATCATCTTTATTCAGTTTGACTTGGAATAAAACAATTGCGCCCGTTATATTGAGCGCACTTCCCGCATCATCATAGAAGGTAATTGGTATGGTTGCGGAATTACCTTTTTTTACGATTATTTCATCCATTTTTTGCGAATTTTGCTTCAATTAATAATACATCTTTTTCAATTTTATCAAGTCGCTGTGAGTGCGAATTAAGCCTGCGGTCAACGATTTGATGCGTTGCAATACACCCGGATTCTTTTGCATCAATTACCAGCTTTAATTTTTCAACACTTATATTTAGCTGGTCAACACTATTATTTAGCTTCTCGATGGAAGAATTTATTTTTAAATTAGTATCTTCTTGAAACTGCATCATTTTGCGAATTGTCCAACCGAGTGCTGAAATGAGCATAATTATTATAGCTCCTGAGATTGATATTACAAACCAAGGCGTTACCATAATTACAAATATTCAATTAGTTCAACATCATAGTTATTATTTTCCACGTCCCATGCGAGATTTAGCGGGATGAATTGTTTACTGCCATACAAATACCCGGATGAATTTCCGATAATAGTAGCCGGTGAAAGAAGAAAACTGCTGAGAAGTGTTCCGGTAAATTTCGCCCTGGCAACCGACCGGTGTGTCTGTACCTCAGCGCCAAAGACCTGAAAAATTGTACCGCCAGAATTCCAATTCCTTGTCCGATCGGAAGAAAGGAAACAAATTCCATCAAGGTGATTGCGGGCTATATCTAAATTAACAAATTTATCAAGCGAGTCAAGCAATTCCAAATCATATTCCAGAGTATCCACAATTCCGCTGGTTGAACCAGTTAGAGTGTATGTGCTATTAGCGTAACTTACCTCTTCAAATATACTTACCTCGTATATTGTCATATTATAACCAGTCGCAGTATATATCCAGAATTCATAATATCCGTAATTTGAGGGCGTTGTAAATTGTATTGATTTTTCAGCAATTTCATTAGCCGTAACGCTCCAGCCAATATAGGTATCTGACGTGTTCCATTCACCATTAACATTCATCCACTTATATGTTGAGCCGTCTGTTAATTTTAGCTTGCAAGACAGTGTAGTATAATTCGTTGAGGCCTTAATTTTTAAAGTATATTTTGTGTTATTTTGCAAATAAATCCTGTCATGAATTATTGTCGGAACTCCGCTCCCTGCAAGACTCAGGTAATTGTCGTTTATGGTGGATAGATATTCAGTTTTTTCAACTGTTTTTCGTCTGCTTTTATTGCTGAAATAATATATTTTTTCAAATCCGCTTCCTTTAAGCATTACGCCGGTCGTGCAAGTCCAGCAATAATTTGCACTGGTGGAGTACCATTGCGACTCAAAAAATTCGCCGCCGTAAAGAATGTTTTTCTTGCGGTAAAGCAGATTCAATTTAATATTTTTAACTGGCGGAAGTACTGAAATATCGCCATTTTCAGGGATAAGGCAGTTTGAATACGAGGTTTTTTGAATTGGCAGGCTGAACTCAGTTGTAGAATTTCCGACATTAGACCATGAACCTGCTATATACACATATTGCTGGTAACGTATGGTAGTTGATGTGCGCAAGTCTGGAAGCCTTACAATATAATAATTTCCTTGAAATTGATAAATTATGCATTGGAACGATTTTAAAATTTTGTAAAGAATGTCATAATAACTTATAAGTTCCTTTTTATCATCATAGAGAAAATGCTTTGAAACATAAGTCTGGTCGAATAAATTTCTATTATCGGCAACTGTATGATTTACGTCAAAAAGCCGGCAATAAATATTAATACAAGGATTATAATTGAGGCTAATTGCATGAATCGCTGATTCAATATAATTTAATAAAAGTTCAGTGTTTATACCAGTGTCATATGCGGTTGTTCCCCATATTCCAGAAGTTGAAGGGTATTGATATTTTAGGTAACGAAGCCCATCGATTGCCCTAAATGTTGCCGAATAATTAACATCAGCTGGCTCATAGCTTTCGGAATATTCAAAAGGAATTATATATCCTGAAAATATAGTCGTTCCTGCAACAGAGATGACAACCAAATATTCTTTTTCTGCGCAGGCCGCAATATTGTATAATTGTCCGTCGGTTTTGCTATAGAGTCCAAATTCACATTCCAAGTACCTTATCGGGCAATAAATATCATCGTCCTCATTTTTATAATTTAATTTCAGTGAATCCTTTACAGCATAGAGTTGTGTGCTGCTGCCTGAATAGCCATCCTGATAGATATTGATCACAACCTGCCTATCGGCGTAGTTGTAGAACTGTGCATAATATTTCAAATTATATGCCATCTCTCTGAGATCTAAATTGTACAAGTTCTATATCTGAGCCATGTATGCGACTGTGCATGTTGATGTTAATATTCTGCGAACTAATGCCAGAGCTATATCCAGCGTATGCTGGCGCAGATACATTACCTCCTCCACCTCCGCCGCCAATTCCCTTGCCAACAAGTGCATTAATTGCGCTGGCTCCGGCAATAAGCGCAGCACCGGCTGCCACCATGCCCCAGCCGTTAAGTGTGGCAAGTGAAACCTTAAAATTAATCGCCGCAACCCCCATTGTTACAAAGAGTCCGCCAAGTGTGCGCATAAAATTAGTAATAACCCGAACAACGCCTTCTCCAAAGGATTTAACGTCCATTTTTCCAAACAGTTCACCGAAAGATTCTGAAAGTGAAATAATGGCATCGCCAAGTATATTGCGCATGGTATCGGATATGTCAATTAACTTTGGTTTCAGTGCATCAATTCTTGCATGGAGTTGATCCATAATATTGATTGATGCCTGCATTTCAGAATTTGGCATACCAATCATTCCGGCTCCTTTGGCTTGTATGCCGGTTTCCGGGAGTAATTGTATTTTTGTGGCCCCGATCTCTTTGTTGAGCTTACCAATTGCCTCTTGCGCTTTCTTTATTTTGGCTGTGGTTTGTTCAATTTCTTTGCCGAGCCTATACCATTCGGCTGTATATAATTCCGTCTCCTCGAACCGGTCTTTCAGGTCTTTTAGGTGTTCGTTTAATGATTTAAGTGTTTCGGCCTGCCTGATGTTGCCAAGGTTGAGTTTGCCTATATTTTCTGCCGCAGCGCCAATTTCTTTTGATGTCTCTTTCAAAGCCTTATTGTGATCGTGCCATGCCTTGGCTCCAGAAATTCCAGCCTCCTGAAAGGCGGCGAAATATTCTGCTCCAGTTTTGACGGCCCGCCCAATGTCAACAATTGCACCACCAACAGTCTTTTTAAGGTTGTCCCACCAATTCGATAACGCTTGCAATTTACCGGCCGTAGATTCTGCAAGGGTTTCATTTATTCCTTTATATTTTTCATTTACCAAATTAACCGCTTCTCCGTGTTTTAGCTGCGCATCTGTCAGTTTAAGAACTTCCGGTACCGTTTCTTTTATTGCCCGTGTCTGGCCATTAAAAGTTTTAAGTAGCATTTCTGTTGCTTCCGGAAGGTCTTTTCCTGTTGCGTTTGCCAGTTTTATTGCGGCATCGGTTGCAAGTTTTATTTGCTCGGCCGAAAGCCCAAAATTTTTAAAAGCGTTGGCAGCAGCCAAAATTGTTTCTTCCTGAAAAAATACCGTCTGTTCTTCGCGCAGGCTGGCGTATTCGTGAAGTTTTTTAAGTTCATCTGCTGAACCCTTAAAAGCAAGTCCAAGCCTTATTTGTGCAAGTTCCAGCTGGGCAAAATCCGTAACAGCCGATTTGACAAAAGAGCCAATGGCGGCAATGCTGAATGTAGCGGCAATTCCTTTACCGAGCATTTTCACGCTCTCGTGGAATTTTTCCTGCACACTCATCGCACGCTGAACATTAGTCGTGAAATCGCGCACATCAGCGCCAATCCACGCAGTTAAATTATATATGCTATTGCCCGCCATTTGTGTTTAAAATTTCAGGAAACCATTTTTCTCTTTTGGCTCTTTCTATTAGTTCCTTATGCTTATCAATATTTTCAAGCATTTGCTCCCTTTCCCATTCAAATTTAATTAGCTCATCCGGCCGGTTTATTTTTGCGCCCATTGATTTTGCGGTGCAAAACCCAATAAATCTTGCGGCTTCCCATGTTGTTTGAACCTGAATTTTTATTGCCTCAATTCTTCTCTCGGCAATAATCTCAGCCTGCAAAAGGGTCATCATCTTGGCATCAGAAAGAGAAAGACCGCAAGCCATCAGGCCGGCAATAACCTCATCAATCCTCAGCCTTCTTTCATTTGGTTTGCTATTTTTTTTTGCTCTTCAGGCCTTTCGATAATTTTCAAAAACAAGCCGAATATTTCCTGAAGCTCAAGAAGGTTAAGGTCTTCATCAATTTGTTTTTCATCCACCTGTTTGCCGGAATATTTTTCGCCCCATTTGATGGCATATTTGATGAAAGATTTTAAAATTCTCAAATGCAGAAGTTGCACAGTAAATTCGGGATTGCTGAATTTATCAATCTCCTTCAGCACATCACCGAATTCCATTTTTGTCTCTGCACAAATATCCTCATAAGCGCCAACTGTGAGGCGTGGGCTGTAATATTTATCAAGTAATTTAATCTCCATATCTTAGCAATTAAGTTGATGCAACACTTAATGTTCCTGTGCCATCAAAAGAAAAACTATATGTAGAGCTCTCCTGATCGGGGAAATCGGCATCAAAGGAACTAAGATAGGCCGAACCGGAATAATCCTTATCGCCCGTTACATTTGATTTAATATGAACGGTATAGAGAGTCCTTGCAAGGATTCCCGTGATAAGAGTCTGCGCCCCGCCAGTTCCGAAATCAAAATAACCCGAACCACTGATTGACCAATCAATCTGCCCCTCGAGCTTGCTCGCAAAAGCCCCAGCATCTTTATTTGAAGCCTCTCGCGGTTTATGTTTGATGGATAATTTACATCCCGTACCAAGAGCCACAAGCGTGGTTCCAAGATATACGCCCATAAGGGCTCCGTTTACTACACCCGTTGTTGCCATATTTTTAAGTTTTAGTTGTTAATGAATAGTCCTGAATTATATGATATACGTTTATTTCATCTTCATAAAGGTGGTATTCGTTTTCGAATTCAATTTTATCAATCGTTATTGTCATCGATGTTCCTGAATAGGCGTCAATTTTATTGCGGATGGTATCGGCAATTGTTTGGGCCGCGCGAAGGGAAGTATGAAAGACGCTTACCTGAAAATTATATTTGAAAAACGTTGATTTGGCTTCTTTTATTTGCGACGGGACGGTCGAAGTGATAAAATATACAACATAAGGCAGTTCGGCACTCTCCGGGGCCCGCAAAGGATAGACTGAATAAGTGCTATCCTTAATTAAGTTATATATGGCATCACCTATTTGCATATTTATTTTTTTAGTGCTTTTTCAATTTCCTTTTGCATGGCCACAGCAAGGGCTTCTTTTACTTGCTCTTTCGTTGACTCAATGGCCGGGCGTGCGAAAGGTCTTGCCGGCAGGTCAACTCTGTATCGCTGACCCTTCTTAACCCGCGAAACCCACAGGAATCGGCTATCCAGCTCTTCCATTGTCTTTTTTCCTCCCCGGCTTTTGGTTCGCTTAATTCCTGATGCTCCGAACTCTAAAATGTGCGCATACCAAGCCTGCGGGTATTGCTTCAGCCGCACTCCAATTCCTATAACCGGTTGTGCTGGCCGATTGCGCCCCTTCAGAAATCCAATTGCCCTTGCAATAGTCTTGCTGTACTTTGCGGCATTGGAACGATATTGCGCAAGCATAGGTTTGGCGGCTTCTTTTATAGCCCGACGTGACATAGCCTCCCCCTGTCGCCCCAAATTTTTAAGTGCGAATTCAAATTGCTCAATTCCGTTTATATAAATTCCGGTCTTCATTCCAAAAGTATTGCTTCAATTTTATATTCTCTTTTTTTCACAAACTCATCAATTGCCGTAATTTCAAGCGTTTTATCCTCATCAACAATCCTGAAAGTTCTTTCAATTCCGGAATAATAACGTGCAAAATAATTATACACATTCTTACCGGCAATTCGCAGAGCTTGCTCACCTTCCTGCCCTCCTTTGAAATCCCGCTTAGCGTAAGTGTAGCAATAATGTTCCCAGCTCTTAACCATTTGTCCGGAATCATCAACCGTCTCAACCGGCCGCAGAATCTCAATATGGCGGTCATATACCCTCATAAGCTCACCCAATTACCAATTAACATTAAATAACCTCTCGGAAGGGTATTCAGTGATGTACCGGTAACATCACTGGCATTATCATACCATGTTGCAATGAGCAGCTTCATCGCTTGTCGCAGTTTTTCAGGAACTTTCGCAAAATCATAGCCAGCTTCATAATCAATTCGCACACATCCCGGTCGTACGTAAGTTGAGGGCCAGCCGTTTTTTGCTACAATTCTGGATTGCTCTTGATTTAAGTCCTCCCAGTAATCCGTGAAGGTCGTATCAATATTGCTTGTGTCGTAATATTTCACGGAATTGATTTTAGTCACAGGGCCATCCGGAAGGATGATCTCACCGCTGTACGTTGGGAAGGAGTCCATTGAGACGATAATATTTTTTTTCGCCAGCGAAAGTTGACAATCATACTCTACCTGTTCTCTGGCGGCAGTAATAAGGGACATAATAAGATCATCGTGCTCGTCATGGGTCACCCTCAAGTGATCCTTAACCTCTCCGAGCAGCAGCGGTTCAGCGCCGAGTTCTTGGACGACCTTTTTTCGATACGGGACGTTCATATTTTTTCTCCCTTATTTCAATATTTTCATCTGGCTCAACTGAGGCGGTTTCGATGGGTTCGGCTTCGATTTTGATAACCACTTCTTTTTTTATCAGCTCATCAGCTTTTTTGGCGTCAAAATCAGCTTCCTCGCCAATATGGTAAGCCAGGCCCAATCCAGGGCCCGGCTTAATAAATCTAACTCGTACCATGGCTATCAGGTAGTAAGTGCATCAGTCATTGCGGCAAATGAACCGGCACGAAGCACACCGCAGTCAAACCAGCCATTGGCGAGAATCCGGATAAGAGCATACTCACCTTTGGTATATTTATCAAGCTCAACATCCAGAATATCGCCCCATTGCGCAATTACGAGGTCAGCAAAATTACCGAAGATAATTGCCGAACAAACTCCAGTTGAGGTTCCTTTGGTCAATGTACTCGGTACGTTGGTTGTTATAAGAGCTTTATAGCCATTGAGAGGCGTGTCGGAATTTTCCCAAATGAAATTTCCAAGGGTACCTGTGCTATTTTTTTCAACCATTTTCAGCTTATACCTTACATTCGGATTGGTGAGGTAACCGAGATTCCCAAGATCTGCATTTGCAGCGGCGACGGCTTTTTCGAGACCGATTACATGAGACCACGCAATCGCTGCACCATTGGTTCCGCCAACCACTGAGCCAATTCCGGAGGTGTTCAAGATTCCGCGCAGTTCGCCGGAGCTACCCGCTCCATTAATTACCTGTGATTCCAGCTTGGCCATGATGGCGCGCAGAATACTATTGGTAATAAGATCAGCAACCGATTGATTTGCCTGTGCAATCAGCTGTTTACTGACTTCCACATAACCACCAATTCTTTTCGGGCTCAGTGAAGGTCCCTGCACGGCCATGCTGGTATCTTCGGTAATCTGGGCATTTTCGGAAGAGGCGACTTGGGGCGTATGGCCAGTAGTTATGCCTGGAAGAGTGATATTGCCAGAAAGCCCCTTGAGAAAGGTTGAATTGAAACCTTGCGGGCCAAATACCATCTTGGCATACAAGGCATCGAAAAATCCCATCGGAACAGAGCCAACCGTCGTGCTGGAACCAGCCACAATATCACGTTTAAAAAGCGGTACATCATTGGTAATTCCAAGCCCAATTACTGGATTATTGGTTGCGGCACCTCTTCGGCAAGCATCCTGATGGATTTCCAGCTCAAGTCCGGAAGGTTGTCCTCTTTGAACAAATTCAAAAATAGCTTTCGCCAGATTGTAGTCCTTCAGCTCTCTTTTGATTTGTTGGTCATTAGCCTTATTATAGGCATCACCGGCCATAATCAACTTCCGGCGCTCCAGCTCCTCTGCGGCTTTGATTTCGCTATCAAGCGAGTTTAATTCGGCAAGCAAGGTATCGCGCTTAGTCTTCTCTTCATCAGAGTAGTCGCGCTTTTCCTGCTCAACTTTTTTGATTAAAGCGTCAAGCTCGTCATATTTGGCTTTGCGCTTTTCTTTTAATTCAAGTAAATTCATGGTTTTGAAATTTAAATTAAACATTAAATTTAATTAATTGCAATCTTTCCTTATCGTAAAAATATTGCGGCATCTCTTTTTTTTCTGGCTCTTCCTCTCCAAAATCCCTCATCGTCACACTCGTTACATAATAGGCGGGATTTACAACCGGCGAGACGTCATAGAGTTTGCGGAATTTCTTAATTGTGCGTATTCGCTTGCCATCTTTTTTCAGGAATTCATCCTCGGCAATAGTAAAGGCAAAAGAGGAATGAAGCACATCACCGCGCCTTATTGATTCTGCAAGCAATTCACCGACATAGTGATTCGGGATCGGGAAGGAATATCGAAGACCATTGCTGTCGATTTGTAATTTCAGCGTTCCGGAATCCCCGAATTTACGGGCAAGCAGGAGATTTCCGTCGTGGTTAAAAAGAGCCGAAACATCATTCATTTCGCAGCCATCGAAGGCTTTTGGATCAATTACTTCGACAAATCCGCCAAGGTCGCGGCTTTCCTGCCCAAATACACAGGCATAACCCTCGATGTATTTTTCTTCGCCATCCTCGCGCAGCTCGCAAGGAGTGTGGGTTCTGTATTCTATCATTTTTTGTTCATTTTTTGCTGGTTCAAAATCTATATATTTTATTTCATTTTTCTTAAGCCAGTTGCGGGCTTCAGCTTCAGTCCAATTTTTTATAGGAAACCTCAGCGCCTGCGCAATTACCGGATCGGAAGGCTTATTCGCGTCTTTTAATTTACCCCAGATAACATCAATTGTCTCTGGGATTTTCACACCCTGAACTCTTCCATCGCCACTTCCGTGTGTGCGCCTGAAGCTCTTCGGATCGAAATCATCCGGATTCCGCAATCGTGCCGCATGTTCATTTGGGTAAGGCATTTTCTCGCTGTTTATCGGTCATTAAATTTGCCGGGCTCATATATATATCTCCACCTTCTCTGGCGTTTAATTCCTCAAGTTCACGAACTTCATTCGGACTCATAATTCCGAAATTCACCATTTTTGTGTACCATTCTCCCCGGGCCGCCATATCTCCGCGCATGATGGCGTTTAAATTAAATTTAACATACATTTTATCTCCGGGCTTAAATAGCTTTGTATTGAGTTCAGCTTCAAATCTCGCAACCCGCGGCATCATCGTGTCGGTAACAAATTCAATGGCCTGATGTTCGATGTTGTTATTGGTCGAACTCTCCATTGATTGCATCTTATGAGGAGGTATCCGAAAGAAACGGGCTATCTCTATCACTGAGAACTTGCGTTGTTCTATGAATTGCGCATCCACAGGATCAATTCCAATGGCGGTAAAATCAAGGCCGCCCTCAAGAATTGCAATATCATTTATTTTATTATAACCGGCATAACGGTCGCTGAATTGCTTTTTTAGACGATTGTAAGTCTCATCACTTACACGGTTGGGGGTTTTCAGAGCAATTCGCTTCGCTGAGCCCTTCGTAAATACAGTATTCGCGTATTCTTGCATAGCAAGAGCATTGCTGATAGTCTCGCGTGCCACAGTCATAACGCCCTTGCCTTTCAATCCGTCGAATGAAAGCCCTTTGAAATGCAGAATATCGCGGGATGGAAGAGGTAGCTTCTCGCCCCTAATATTATAAAATACCTCGCCCTCGTAGATAAACGGGTCAACAAGTAGTGGATGAGGAATTAACTGCAATTCCCGCACGACTCCGTTGTTATCGCGAATAATTTTACTATAAGAATTACCCCATAACTCAACGTGGGCCTGCGTTACCTCGCGCCAGATAAAGGAATTAATTTCAGGATGGGGCTTGTCGTGAAGCAAATATTGTAGTGGATGATCAACCGCTATGTTTCGCCCGGATTCATTTTTTTGAAAAACATTAACCGGAAGCATGGCCAGTGTCTCTGAAACAATTCGGACGGCCGACCAGACAGCAGAAAGGGAAGTAATATTATTTTCGTTTATGCCTATGATGGGCGAGGATATATTTTCGATCCGAACCTCGCTCCGGGATTCGGGCTCCGATTGAGAAATCTCAAATAATTTTAACCCAAAAAGGCGGTACGATTTCTGCATTCCGAAAAGTTTGGTAAAATTAAAGCAAAATTCAGATATGCAGAAAAATATTTTATCAACATTTTTTTAAATTTTCTGTTAATAACGCTATGGGGTCTATCATCATCCGGCCCATACATGGCGCTGATGTCTCTTCCGGGTTGGCCATCGGGCAATAATCATTGAATTTCTGGGAATGAAGGTAGCAGGGTTGAAGCGGACAGGGAGTTTTGATGTCAATTGACCTCGTGTATTTGTAATATTTTGTGCGGGCTGAGGATTCGAAAGAAAAATATATTGCTATCGCAGGAAGCCCAAGCCCTTCGCGCAAATGAATTGGCATTGTATCAACAGTAATTACAAGCCGGGCCGAAATAATTTGATGAACGAAGTCATATGATGTTGGTGCTGTAATTTTTTGAACAAAATCTGGCAATTTATAGCCGTGCGCTTCATACCCGTAGAGTTTTCGGTTCGGAAAAGCATTGCGGATAGCAGAAAAAAAGATAAAAGGGTCTATTGTTCTCATTCGGCTGGTGGCCATAAATACACCAAGAATATCAATGTCATATTTTTTATAGCTATTTAATTTCAAATAGGGCCGGCAATAGTCCGGGTTTATTTCTTTGACGCCAAGCAGTTCCCAGAATATTTCATACCAGTTTTTTCTGTGGCCCTTTTCAATGATATCGTTAATATCGGCATACCCATATAATTTGCGAATTCTGGCCATTTTGATGGGATCGACACCTCGGAATATTGGTGAATTAACATCGTGAATAGTTGGTGTAACGGCCCAGTAATCGGTAACCGATTTATATTTAATGAATGTCAAAAGATTGATTTTATTAGTTATGTGGCCAAAGCAAGAAATAGCTACGAGATCACCGAAGCCTCCGAAGCGCAGCAGAAGGAGTTTTTTGTCCGAACCAATTTTATAAGGTTCAAAAAAATCGTAAAAATCGTATAGATCGTAATATTGGCGAGGCTTTCCAAGTTGTGGAGGAAAATTTTTTTCAAGATTCTCGGCAGCGTCGTCTGGAAGAAGATATACATCACCTTTGTATAATTTTGCAACCTGAATATTTGTGTTTTTCTTAATTAACCAGAGTTTCATAAGAATTTTATTTCAAATTTATCTTCCTCAACCGATCGGAATGTCATCCACTCTCCTATTGCCATGATACTTGCAACAATTCCATCCACCTTGTCGATGGATTTTGATTTATTCACTTTAATGTTCCCTGCAGGGTCTTGCGAGAGCTCGACATTTGAGCACATCCACCGAAGGACGGGATTTCCAAAGTGATTTATTTGTTCGCCAAGAATCATTTTTTCAAACTCCTTCGTGGGCGCATCCATCGATATAAAGCCTTGCCGGAAATGAGATAGCTTGATTTCATTCTTAACAAGATTCTGAACTACGCCGTGATAAGCCTTTGCGGGGTCAATGGCAATGCTCTGTACATCATAGAGCTTGCATATTTCAAGGATGTCGTGACTCAGGGCGTCAATATCAATCACCTTTCCTTTTGTTTTTCGAATGTAATTTTTCGCAGCCCAATATTGATAATCCACATAATCGCCCCTTTCTATTACTTTTTCTTCCGGAACCCAAAAAAAACAGAGCAAATGATTAATTTCACCATCTTGGAAAAGTAAGGCAAGGGCTGTAATATCCACATGGCTGGCAAGGTCAAGACCTCCGTAACATTTTTTACCAAGCAAAGATTTTGGATCATACTGCGGGCTCTTATCGCACCTAACCCAGTCCTCATCTTTAATCCATGCAATGGACGAGGATGTCCAGATGTTGAGATTTTTTGTCTTGAAGTTCACTATTTCTCGTTCATTATTCTTTGCACTTTTGTATTCCTCCATAATTTTTTCAACATCCACGCTTATTCCGAGATTTGGGTTTGCTTTGATCCAATTACTGGGTTCCATCCAGTCATCGCCCTCATCGAGCGTGTAAATGATTGCGAATTTATTATCCTGTTCTTTTATTCCGCGAAGAATGTCGATACAAACTTTTCTTTCGTAATAGCAGGGTCGCTCTTTATTAAATCCAGCCGTCGTAATAATGAATACAAGAGGATTTCGGCGACCAACAATTCCGGATTTAACGTTGTTAATAAGCTCATCGGTCTTATGGGCGTGATACTCGTCAATGATGGCGCAATGAGGATTAAGTCCATCCTGTCTATCTGAGTCAGAAGAAAGGGCCTCAAATTTTGAAATCATATCCTCGCTGTGAATGTTGTAGCGATATACTGTGAGGTATTTCGAGAGGAATTCGCTTTTCTTTACCAAATTCCGGGCCGTATCAAAAACTATGGAAGCCTGCTTGTAGTTGGTAGCCGCCGAATAGACCTCTGCGCCAATTTCACCATCGGCAAGCATCATGTATAGCCCAATTCCGGCAGCAAATGTACTTTTCCCGTTCTTTTTTGCCACCTCAATGTACGCATAATTATATCTGCGGCGGCCATCTTTGCGGTACCACCCAAAAAGATTGTAAATTACAAACGCCTGCCATGGAGAGAGTTCAAACCGTTCGCCAGCTTTAAGACCTTTAAAATGTCTGAGAAAAGAGAAAAAGTTTATTGCGTGCATCGCTTTTTCCTCACTAAACATCAAATCATTTCTTTTCAAATCGGCGAGATGGCGATTAATTGCGAGCTTAACATATTCGCAGGCCGGAATTTTCCCGGAAATAACATCTTGAATATATTGCTCGGCAATGTTCATGGCTCTATTTTTTACGGGTAAACAAAAACATAAACCCAATAAGAATTATCAGTTGTATAAAATTTCCCGGCTGCTCACCGGTTAAAAAATAATCTCCAAAGACAAGAAAAAGAAGGACAATCATTACAATGATGTCCATAATGTAAAAAAATTTTTCGAGTGGTTTCATGGTTTTAAATTTTAATTATTAGTTTATGAATAATTTTTGGTATAGTCTTTTCCTTGAAAATATTTCATTAAGCAATATAGCATTTATTTCTTTAATGTCTGTCCTACCACTACTTGTCACTCTCATAATCTCCTTACTTTAGTAGTTAATATTAAACTTTTTTATAATACTTCACTATAATTTTAATTTAGGGGCGTTACAAACCTCTCATTAAATTATCAAGTTCCTCTATTAATTCATTCTTTACACTTTCGGCTTGAGTATATCTTCCATTGGCATATAAGTTTTGCATATATTCTACATCCGCGATAAACTTAGCCAAATTTATCGAAACTTCGACAGTTACTTTCATATACTTCTATATTTTAGTTAGATGTATTATTCTTTATTGGTAAATATCTATATAGCATATCACCAATTTTAAGTTTTATTATTTTTTCTGGTGTCATAGTTTCATAGTTTTAAATATTATTTTTAAGCCAATTAAACGCCCATTTAATCCCAGCTTTTAAACCATCATAATAATCCTCACTTCCATAGCCATAAGGTATAAGCTCATTTATTTGTTCTTCTACTTCAGCATCAGTTGGTAATTCCTTAATAATGCTTTCTATCACTTCATCAGTCATAGCAAGCAAAGCATTAACAATGTCTTCTCTATCAAAGTCAACTCCAAAGGTTGCTGCTGTATCTTTGTCAGT
>Ga0207433_10010161_pt1 | contig 14756 bp, 17 predicted proteins | sample YelNatPaOPGAMG01_FD_187559 | JGI IMG/M metagenome (GOLD analysis project Ga0207433, IMG submission 187559) | Hot spring thermophilic microbial communities from Obsidian Pool, Yellowstone National Park, USA - OP-RAMG-01 (SPAdes) (version 3) | ecosystem: Environmental > Aquatic > Thermal springs... | reverse complement strand
TGATCCCGCAATTCGCCGAATCTGACCTTGGTCCTGGATATTTCGACCTCCATCTTCCCCTCGAAAGCGCAGGCCACCGCCGTGAGCACTTCGTGCTCCCGTCCCGAAAGGCTTCTCAGGATCGTCGCGGCTTCATCCCGGCTCTTCGGCTTGCCTATGATTTCCCCGTCCAGGGAAACCGCGGTATCTGCTGCAAGCACCGGATGAAAGGGAAGCCGCCTCTCGCCCATGCATCGCCATCCCGCAACGGCCTTGGCTATTGCGACCCGCTTCACATAGTCCTCCACGGATTCTCCGGAAATCGGCGTCTCGTCGACATCCGTCCCCCTGTCCGGGCTGGAGCGCAGCAGCAGCGTCTGAAACTGAACGCCGATTTGCCGCAGTAGCTCGCGGCGCCTCGGGCTTGCAGAAACGAGATAAATGATCACTTCAGCCTTCCCTGTGATAGGGGTGATGATTGATGACGGAGACCGCCCTGTAGAGCTGCTCGGCGAGCATCACGCGAACCAGCCCGTGGGGCAGGGTCATCCTGGACAGGGAAAGCACCCTGTCCGCCTTTCCCCTCAGATCCGGGCTGATGCCGTCGGCGCCCCCGATCACGAACGCGACATCCTTTCCGTCCGCCATCCAGCGCTCGATCAGCCTGGCAAGATCCACTGTCGCGAGCTGCTCGCCTTTCTCGTCCAGCACCACCATGAAACTGTTCTGCGGCATCGCTGCCGCAATCCTGGAAGCCTCCATCTGCTGGATTCTGGCTACGCTCTTGCCCGTATCCCGCTTCTCGGGCTTGATCTCCCGCAGTTCGACCCTCGCTTCCCGCGGCATCCTTTTCTCGTATTCGCCGAAGCCGGCGCAAATCCATTCGGGCATCCTGTTGCCCACGGCCAGAATATGGAGCTTCATTCAGCCGGTCTTGGCGTGAGCGGCATGCCCCCACAATCCTTCCAGATTGTAATACTGCCTGATTGCGGGCTGCATGATGTGAACCACGACATCCCCCAGATCAACGAGCACCCATTCCCCGGTTTCGAGCCCTTCGATGCCGAACACGGTCTGCCCGGACTCCTTCATTTTTTCCTGGACATGGTTGGCGAGCGCCTTGGTCTGCCTGGTCGAATTGGCGCTGGCCATCACCATCCATTCGAAAAGCGGGGACATTCCGGATACGTCCAGCACCTCGATATCTTCCGCCTTGATGTCTTCCAGGGCAGCAACGACCGCATCCACTTTCTTTCTAGACCGCATGATTCTCCCGATAAAGCCCATGATTCCGAATATAATCGAGGACGCCCTGCGGAAGCAAATAGCGCGCGCTCGCACCCTTCGCCAGGCATTCCCTGATCATCGAAGCCGAAATGTCCAGAAGGGTGATGTCTATCGTCACGATCCTGCCGCAGGAGGACCGGCGCAATGCGGCAGGATCCCGCTCCGATCTTGCGGCATATTCCTCGCCCAGAGCACCGGTGATGGCCGAACGGATATCGCACCCCGGCCTTTGCGCGACGAGGATATGGGCAAGGCCGAAGAGCTCCCGCCACCTGTGCCAGGCAGGGAACCCGAGAAAGGCATCCGCTCCGACCATGAAGCAGATCGGTTTGTCCGGACCCAGTTCCGATCTTAATTCGAGCAGCGTTTCCACCGAGTAGGACGGGGAGGTTTTGAGCACTTCGCGTTCGTCCGGGACGAGAAGCGGGTTCCCGGCAGCGGCGATCTTCACCATTTCCATCCTGTGGGAAGCCGCGCAATGCGGCGGGCTCCTGTGCGGCGGGAGCCCTGCAGGGACGATCCTGACGGATTCCAGGCCGCAGTATTCCGCGACCTCCTGGGCGAGGCGAAGATGCCCGAAATGCACGGGATCGAAAGTGCCGCCGAAAACGCCGACCGGATTCAATCCGCTTTTCACCAGATCACAAGGCCAGCCTGCGAATGTCGGACAGCAGGGTCCCGAGATGAACGATGAATTTCGCCCCCATCGCCCCGTCTATGACTCTGTGGTCATAGGAAAGGGACAGCGGCAGCATCAGGCGAGGAACGAAGTTGCCGTCCTTGAACACGGGCTTCATGACGGCCTTGGACACTCCGAGTATCGCGACTTCCGGCGCATTGATGATGGGAGTGAAGTAGCTTCCGCCGATTCCGCCCAGGCTCGATATCGAGAAGCATCCGCCCTGCATGTCGGCAAATGAAAGCTTGCCTTCCCTCGCCCTGGCGCTCAATTGACCGAGCTCCGAAGCGAGCTGAAAGACGCTTTTCGTATCGGCATCGCGAACTACCGGAACCACCAGCCCGTCCGGGGTGTCGACTGCCATGCCGATATGGCAATACTGCTTCAGAATCAGCGTATCTCCCGAGAGGGAAGCATTGAACGTGGGAAATTGCTTCAAGGCGACCGCGCAGGCCTTCATCAGGAAGGCCGGCAGGGTGAGCCTGACTCCCTGCTTCTGCGCCTCTTCCAGCATGGATTTGCGGAAAGCCTCGAGCTCGGTGATGTCGATCTCGTCGTGCTGGGTCACATGCGGGATGGCTGCCCAGTTCCTGGAAAGATTGGCGCCGGAAAGCTTCTGTATCCTGGAAAGCGGCTTCTCCTCGACCGGACCGAATTTCGAGAAGTCGACTGCAGGGATCTGGGGGGCGGCAGGCGCAGAAACGCCGGAAGACAGCGCCGCCTTGATGAAGGATTGCACGTCCTCCTTGAGGATGCGCCCCTTGGGCCCACTGCCCCTGACCCTGGCAAGGTCGGCGCCGAGCTCCCGCGCAAAGCGCCTCACCGATGGGCTCGCATGCGTTCCGGAAAAAGACCGGACTTCCGTTTCCACCGTTTTCGGCGCTTCGATTTTGACCGCAGCCTGCTTCGGGGGCTCGGCAACCGGAGCCGCGGAAGCAGCCTGCGGCTTCGCTTCGGTCGCGGGTTCGGCCTGCGGTTTCGCTTCGGCTTCGGCTTCGAGCATCAGGATGAGCGCCCCCTCGGAAACGGCATTCCCGACCTTCACCGCAACCGATTTCACGATCCCCGCAAAGGGAGAAGGCACTTCCATCGCCGCCTTCGCCGTCTCCAGGGTAATGAGCGGGGTGTCGACCTTGATTCTGTCGCCTTCGGCCACATGCAGTTCGATGATGGGCACATCCTTGAAATCGCCGATGTCCGGCACCTTCACTTCCACTGTTTGACTCATATTGATGTCTTCTCTCAAACCGTCTCTGGATTCGGCTTCTCGGGATCGATTCCGTATTTCCTGATCGCAGCCGCGACCTGCTCGGGCGCGATGCTGCCTTCGTCAGCCAATGCCTTGAGTGCGGCAACAGCCACATGGTAGCGGTCCACCTCGAAAAAGCTGCGCAGCTTCTGGCGAGTGTCGGAGCGGCCGAAGCCGTCCGTTCCCAGAACCCGGTAGGTTTTGGGCAGAAAGGCGCGGATCTGGTCGGCATGCAGCTTCATGTAGTCGGTCGAGGCGATGACCGGCCCCGCCCTGTCCTTGAGGCAGGATTCGACATGACTGATCCGCGGTTTCTTCTCCGGGTGCAAAGTATTCCAGCGCTGGCATTCCAGTCCATCGCGGCGCAACTGGGTGAAGCTCGTCACGCTCCAGACGTCGGCGCTCACGCCGAAATCCGCCTGAAGCAGTTCGCCTGCCGCGACCACTTCGCGCAATATCGTGCCGCTCCCCAGGAGCTGCACCCTCGGCGCCCTGGCCCCTTTCCCGGCTTTTTTCGCCTCGGAGAGCAGGTACATTCCCTTGAGTATCCCCTCCTCGACTCCTTCCGGCATGGCAGGATGGGCATAATTCTCGTTCATCACGGTGATGTAGTAGAAGACGTCCTCCTGCTCGCGGTACATGCGCCGCATCCCGTCCTGGATGATGACGGCCAGTTCATACGCATACGCTGGATCATAGGCAATGCAATTCGGTATGGTGGAAGCCAGCACGTGGCTGTGCCCGTCCTCGTGCTGCAATCCTTCCCCATTGAGCGTGGTCCGTCCCGCGGTACCCCCGAGCAGAAAACCTCTGGAGCGCAGATCGCCGGCAGCCCAGGCGAGATCTCCCACCCTCTGGAAGCCGAACATCGAATAGTAGATGTAGAACGGGATGAGGGAAATGCCGTGCGTGCTGTAGGCGGTCGCAGCCGCGATCCAGGAGGAGAATGCGCCCGCCTCGTTGATTCCTTCCTGGAGGATCTGTCCGCGCTTGTCTTCCCTGTAATACATCAGCTGCCCCGCATCCTGAGGCTCGTAAAGCTGGCCCACCGAGGAATAGATGGCAAGCTGCCGGAAAAGGCCGTCGAGGCCGAAGGTTCTGGATTCGTCGGGCACGATGGGCACGATGAGCTTGCCTATGGCTTCGTCCTTCACCAGCATGGAAAGTATCCTGACGAAGGCCATGGTAGTCGAAATCTCGCGCCCATCCGTTCCCTTGAGGAAGCTCTCGAAGGCGGAAAGCGCCGGCGTATCGAGCGGCTCTGCCTTGCGGCGCCTTGCCGGCAGCGAACCGCCCATGGTCGCCACCCGCTCCCTCAGGTATTTCATTTCGGCGCTGTCTTCCGCCGGCTTGTAGAACGGCGCCTGCGCAATGACTTCGTCGGAAATGGGAATATCGAAGCGATTCCTGAATGCCTTCAGCGCATCTTCGCCCATCTTCTTCTGCTGGTGCGTGGTGTTCTGGCCTTCCCCCGCCTCACCCATGCCATAGCCTTTGACCGTCTTCGCCAGAATCACCGTGGGCTGGCCCTTGTGTCTGACCGCCTCCGCATAGGCCGCGTAAACCTTGCGGGGGTCGTGGCCGCCGCGATTCAGCCTCCAGATGTCCTCGTCGGACATGCTGGAAACCATGTCGAGAAGCTCGGGATACTTGCCGAAGAAATGCTTGCGCACGTAGGCGCCGTCGTTGGCCTTGTAGTTCTGGTATTCCCCGTCGACGGCTTCTTCCATGCGCTTCAGGAGCAGTCCGTTCTTGTCCTTCGCGAGCAGGGGATCCCATCTCGAACCCCATACCACCTTGATGACGTTCCAGCCCGCCCCCCTGAAATCGGCCTCGAGTTCCTGGATGATCTTGCCGTTGCCCCGCACGGGGCCGTCCAGGCGCTGGAGATTGCAGTTGATGACGAAAACGAGGTTGTCCAGATTCTCCCTGGACGCAAGCGAAATCGCCCCCAGGGATTCCGGCTCGTCCATTTCGCCGTCGCCCATGAAGGCCCACACCTTGCGCTCGGCGGTTTCAGCCAGCCCGCGACCTTCGAGGTACTTCATGAACCTCGCCTGATAGATCGCCATCAGGGGGCCGAGTCCCATGGACACCGTGGGGAACTGCCAGAAGTCGGGCATCAGCCAGGGATGGGGATAGGAGGAAAGCCCCTGCCCGTCGGATTCCTGCCTGAAATTGACCAGCTGCGCTTCGGAAATCCTGCCCTCCAGGTACGCGCGCGCATAAATGCCGGGAGCGGAATGTCCCTGGATGTAAACGAGATCGCCGCCGTGGTTTTCGGAGGGGGCATGGAAGAAATGGTTGAAACCGACATCGTAGAGCGTCGCGGCGGAAGCAAAGCTCGCGATATGTCCGCCCAGGTCGGAGCCCCTGTTCGCGTTCACCACCATCGCCATGGCGTTCCAGCGGATATAGGAACGGATCCTGCGCTCGATTTCCAGATCGCCGGGCGAGCGCTCCTCACGCTCGGGGGGGATGGTGTTAAGGTAAGCCGTGTTGACGTTGAAAGGCAGATAGGCGCCGGCCTTCCTCGCCCTTTCCGTCATTTTTTCCAGCAGAAAATGCGCGCGCTCCGCCCCTTCCTGCTGCAACACCCCTTCCAGGGCGTCCAGCCATTCCTGTGTTTCCTGCGGATCATGATCCGGCAAAGATGCCATATTCCTACCTCGAATCTGTTAAAACTGGACGTATTATACAGTTTCTTTGCGTCCCTTGCGCCTGACGCGCTCCGCAGCCTCCACGGTATTCTCGAGCAGCATGGCGATCGTCATGGGCCCCACCCCGCCCGGCACCGGCGTGATCAGGGAAGCCTTGAGCTTTGCGGATTCGAAATCGACGTCCCCTGCAAGCTTGCCGTCTTCCAGCCTGTTCATGCCGACATCGATCACGACGGCGCCCTCCTTGACCATGTCGCCCGTGACGAGATTCGGCCTGCCCACGGCAACCACCAGGATGTCCGCATCCCGGGTATGATGACCGAGATCGGGCGTCTTGGAATTGCAGATCGTGACTGTCGCCCCGCTGGAGAGCAGCATCACCGCCATCGGCTTGCCGACGATGTTGCTGGCCCCGACGATGACGGCATGTTTTCCCCTGATGGGCACATTTTCGTATTCGAGCATCTTCATGACTCCGTGCGGCGTACAGGGCTGCAATCCCGGATTGCCCAGGAAAAGCGCGCCCACGTTGCAGGGATGGAAGCCGTCCACGTCCTTCTCGGGCGAAATGGAGTCGAGCACGCGCCTCGCATCGAAATGAGCAGGAAGCGGCAACTGGACCAGTATGCCGTGTATGGCCGGATCGCGATTGAGGGCATGAATGCGCTCGAGCACTTCCTCCTGGGAAACCCGATCGGGCAGCGCAATGACTTCGGAACGGATGCCGGCATCGATGGATGCCTTTTCCTTGTTCCTCACATAAACCTTGGATGCCGGGTTTTCTCCGACAATGATCACGGCCAGGCCTGGCGGGGTGGGGAAATCCTGAACCTTGCGCCTGAGCGCTTCCCGCATTTGTTGCGCGATATGTTTTCCGTCGATGATTTTTGCACTCATGAGATTGTCCCGTTTCGAAAATATTCGCCCGCTTCCGTGATGATGGCGTCCACCGGAATGTCGTTGCCTTCCAGGGGAATTGCGTCGACCATCTGCAGCGAAAAGGCTGCGGCAATGGAAGTCGCGTCAATTCTTTTGCTGACGAGCAGCCTGTCGTAGAAACCGCCCCCGTAACCCAGCCTCGCCCCGTCCCTGGAAAAAGCGACTCCGGGAACCAGAATGAAATCGATCAGCGAAAAATCCTCGATCGAATCGCCCCCTCTCGGCTCCCTGATTCCCCAGGTCCCGGCCTCCAGCCCGTCGTCCAGATCGGTCACGAGATGAAGATCGAGTCCGCTTCTGTCCTTTCTCAACTTCGGCAGCAGCAGCGCCTTGCCGTCTTCGAGAACCTGTCTGACGAATCCTTCGGTCTCGAACTCGCTTCCGAAATTCATGTAGGCGAGCACCACCTGCGCCATTCTGTAGGCATCGAGCCCGACGATTTTATTCGTGATGGCAAGGCTAAGTGCTGCGCGGACCGCTCCCGGCAGCATGTCGCGCTTTGCGATTATACTTTTTCTGAGTGCGCGTTTCACGCTTGCCTGGTCGAGCGCCATCTGGTCAGAATGAAAACGCGGCGATGGGCCTGGCCTTCCAGTTGTCCGCGGCATTCGCCAAGCCTTGTCCGATGCCGAACCATCCCTGGCAGTCCGAAACGGCATCAACCCGGATTTCGTCCGGCAGCACTGCGCGAGCAGCCGGCATTGAAAAACCCCCGCACAGCAGCGCCTGACCCCTCCGCATCATTTCCTCGTATTTCGATGGCAATTCCGTATGTTATCACGTAACGGCAGCCTTCAATTCATGGAGCGCGGGCAATGGTATAATCCCGCCATGAATCAGGAAAAAAAGCCGATCCGCAGCTTCGTCCTGCGCCAGGGCAGGCTGTCCAAAGCCCAGCAATCCGCGCACCAGAACCTTCTCCCCAAATATGGAATCAGCTTCGGCAGCGCGCCGACAAGTCTCGTTGAAGCATTCGGCCGGGAGGCGCCGAAAATCCTCGAAATAGGCTTCGGCATGGGCGGATCGACGGCCCGGATCGCCCAGGACAATCCCGACAAGGATTATCTCGCCATCGAAGTGCATACGCCGGGAATCGGAAGCCTGCTCCGGCTCATCGAGGAAAACCGGATCGAGAACATCAGGATCATCCAGCACGACGCCGTCGAAGTGCTGGAAAAGATGATCCCGGATGCTTCCCTTTCCGGGGTCCACATCTTTTTTCCGGACCCCTGGCCGAAAAAACGGCATCACAAGAGACGGCTGATCCAGCCGGGGTTGGTCGCGCTGCTGTGCAGGAAGCTCGAAGACGGCGGCTACGTTCATGCCGCAACGGACTGGGAAGAGTATGCGGCGCACATTCTCGCGGTCATGGAGGCCGAACCGCTGCTCTCGAATGCAGCCGAAGGCTACGCCGAAAAACCGGACTACCGCCCCCTCACCAAATTCGAGGAAAGAGGAATCAGGCTGGGGCATGCCGTGAGCGACATCATTTTCAGGAAGATCCCCGGAAACAGGGTCTAGCCGCCCCAGAAAGAAGAGTGTTCCTTTGCCCTGTGGTGAAGGCACAGGATCTCCCCCTCGACAATCGGCATGGGCGCGCCGAGCAAGGCGCTCTCCATATATCTGGATTTGGAAAGGATGCGATAATCCTGGCAGTGGTTCGCGGACACCACCTGCTTCACCGCCTCCCGGAAAAGATCATCCGCGTCTCCCTCCGTGCCGAAGCGGCTCTCCCTGGCGGTGATTCGATAGGTGTCCGGTCCCGTGCTTTCGATGCTGCTTTTCGGCATCACGCCCATCTTTGGCGGAACGGACGTGCAGGCCGCGATCCCGAATGCCGCAGCAAGCCAGAACAACAGGCGAATCGTCGTCATTTTCCACCTCCGCATGATTCCGCCACATTCTATCATCGATTTCAGGTCGACAACCGCGGCTCACGAAGGCAAAAAAATCTGCAGCAGCTCGTTGAGAAAGCGCCTTCCGTGAAGCGTCGGGGCGACCCTCAGGTGGTCTCGCGAAATGAAGCCCATCCTTTCGGCCCGATCCAGTTGCGGCAGTATGACCATCCGGGAAAGCCCGGTCCTTTCCTCGAAGAGCCTCAGGGGAAACCCCCTACTGAGCCTCAGCGCATTCATCATGAATTCGAAAGGAATGTCCTCCACGGCGACATCTTCCCCTTCCCCGATGGCGCTTCCGGACAGCATCTTTTCGATGTAATCCCTGGGATGCTTGCTGCGCACCTGCCGCCTTATCCTTCCCCCGGGCAGGGTGATCTTGGAGTGAGCCCCGGCACCTATGCCGATGTAGTCACCGTATTCCCAGTAATTGCAATTGTGGCGGCAATGCATGCCTGCCCTGGCAAAAGCCGAGGTTTCGTAATGCTCGTAGGATGCCAGCGCCTCTTCCACCCTGTCCTGCATCTCGAATGCCAGATCCTCGTCAGGAACGGCAGGAGGGTGTTTGTGAAAAAGAGTATTGGGCTCTATCGTCAGATGGTAAGCCGAAATGTGCGGCGGATCGAAGGAGATCGCCCTGGAAAAATCCATCTTCGCTTCTTCGATGCTCTGTCCGGGAAGGGCATACATGAGATCAAGATTGACGTTCCCGAAATGCTTCAATGCCATCTCGACGGCGACGCAGGCCTGCCTGCTGTCGTGGATCCGACCCAGCGCGGCAAGATGCCTGTCGTTGAAACTCTGAATGCCTATCGACAGCCGATTGATGCCGGCTTCCCTGAAAGCGGCGAACTTCTCGTATTCGAACGTGCCGGGATTGGCCTCCAGGGTCACTTCAGCCTCGGGATCCAGCCTGAGACGCGCCCGCATATCGGCCATTATTCTTTCGATCGAACGCGGGCTCATCAGGCTCGGGGTTCCGCCGCCGAAAAATACGCTCGCGACCCTTCTTCCCCAGATTTCGGGAAGAAAGTGCTCAATATCCCGCGTCAATGCCGAGACATAAGCCTCCTCGTCGGGATTTCCTTCGTGGGAATTGAAGTCGCAGTAGGGGCATTTTCTGACGCACCAGGGAATATGGATGTAGAGAGAAAGCGGGGGGAGCGACTCGAAATTCAAAGCGATCCCAGTTTCTTCAGCAGATCAGACAGGGCATGGGCGCGGTGGCTCACCCGGTTCTTGATTGCAATATCCAGTTCAGCCGCGGTCTTTCCGAGCATGGGATCGAAAAACAGCGGATCGTAGCCGAACCCGCCCTCTCCCCGTGGCGCCTGCAATATCTCGCCCTGCCATTTCCCTTCTGCGATCAGAGGCTCGGGATCCATGGCATGTCGAAGGCAGACGATCACGCAATAATAATGCGCGCGCCTGTCCCCCGAGTTCTTGAGCGCATCGAGCAGCTTCAGATTGTTCTTCTCGTCGGACTTCGGCTCACCTGCGTATCTCGCCGAATGAATTCCCGGTTCCCCGTTCAGCGCGGCGACGCATATCCCGGAGTCGTCGGCAAGCGCGGCCATTCCGGTCAGCCGGCTGGCATGCCTCGCCTTCTCCAGCGCATTCTCCAGGAAGGTAGCATGCGGCTCTTCCGCATCAGGCACCCCATACTCCGACTGGGGTATCACGTCAAAATCCAGGGGAGAGAGTATCTGGCGAATTTCCTTCAGCTTTCCCTGGTTGCCGCTCGCTATGACCAGCCTTATCATGCCTTGCCTCTTGCGGGTCTTGCATGCTGCGTGCGGAAAGGTCTGCCGGGCTTCTTCACCCCCGTCCCGACTGGCTGGTAGCGGGGCACGAGATGACGCTTGCCGTTCCCGATCAGATCGGCCCGGCCCATCTTCATCAGCGCTTCCCTCAGAACGGGCCAGTTGTCCGGGTCATGGTAGCGCAAGAACGCCTTGTGCAGACGGCGCTGGGTCGCAGAGCGCGGGATGTAGACATCCTCGCTCTTTCTCGAAATCCTGCGCAGCGGATTCTTGCCGGTATGGTACATCGCGGTGGCGATCGCCATCGGGGACGGCAAGAATGCCTGAACCTGGTCGGCCCTGAATCCGTTTCGCTTCAGCCAGAGCGCAAGATTCAGCATGTCGCCGTCCGTCGTTCCGGGATGGGCTGCGATGAAATAGGGGATGAGGTACTGCTCCTTTCCCGCCTCTTTCGAATACTTGTCGAAAAGCGCCTTGAAACTGTCGTAAGCGCCGATTCCAGGCTTCATCATTTTCGAGAGTGGACCTTCCTCGGTATGCTCGGGTGCGATCTTGAGGTATCCCCCGACATGGTAAGTCGCGAGCTCCTTGACGTACTCCGGCGACAGGACGGCGAGATCGTAGCGCAGGCCGGATGCGACCAGCACCTTCTTGATCCCGGGAAGATTTCTTGCCCGCCTGTAGAGCGAGATCAGCGGGCCGTGGTCGGTGCCGAGATTCTTGCAGATCCCCGGATAGACGCAGGAAAGCCGCCGGCATTTCTCCTCGATCTCGGTGCTCTTGCAGGAGAGCCGGTACATGTTCGCGGTAGGCCCCCCGAGATCCGAAATCACTCCGGTGAAGGCGGGAGAAGTGTCCCTGATCGTTTCGATTTCCCGGATGATGGATTCCTCGGAACGGCTCTGAATGATGCGTCCCTCGTGCTCGGTGATGGAGCAGAACGTGCATCCCCCGAAGCAGCCCCGCATGATGGTAACGGAATGCTGGATCATTTCGAATGCGGGAATTTTCGCGCCGCAGTATGCCGGGTGAGGAAGGCGGCTGTAAGGCAATCCGTAAACCCGGTCCATCTCTGCCGTGGTGAGCGGGATCGGCGGCGGATTCAGCCAAATCTCGCGATTTCCGTGGCTCTGGATCAGGGCTCTCGCATTTCCGGGATTGGTCTCCTGATGCAGAATGCGCGAGGTATGGGCGTAAAGCACCGGATCATCCTTCACCGCCTCGAAGCTCGGCAGGCGGATGGCAGTTTGCGCAGAGCCCGTCTTGTTCCTGGCGAAGGCGTCGACAGGATCCTGTTCCTCGCAGGCCGGCTTTTCCGCGTAAGGATCGGGATGGGGCGTTATTTCGCCCGGCTTGTCCACATGCGTCGAATCCAGTATTTTCCAGCCTGCCGGCAGTTCCTTGAGAAGAAATGCCGTTCCCCTGATGTCGGTCAGCGCCCCGACAGGTTCTCCTTTCGCAAGCCTGTGGGCGATCTCGATCACCTGGCGCTCGCCGTTGCCGTAGACGAGAAGATCGGCCTTGGCATCCACCAGCACCGAGCGCCTGACCTTGTCAGACCAGTAATCGTAATGCGCAATGCGCCTCAGGCTCGCCTCTATCCCTCCCAGAACGACCGGAACATCCGGAAAAGCCTCCCTGCAGCGCTGGGAATAAACCAGAACGCAGCGGTCAGGGCGCTTGTCCGGCAGTCCGTCGGGAGTATAGGCATCGTTGGAGCGTATCCGCCTGTCGGAAGTGTAGCGATTCACCATGGAATCCATGTTGCCGCCGGTGACGCCGAAGAAAAGATTGGGTTTGCCCAGCCTTCCGAAATCCGCAGCGCTCGCCCAGTCGGGCTGCGCGATGATCCCCACCCTGAATCCCTGCGCCTCCAGCAGGCGTCCGATCAGGGCCATGCCGAAACTGGGATGATCGATATAGGCATCCCCGGTCACCAGAATGACATCGCAGGAATCCCAGCCGAGCGCATCCATCTCCTCTTTCGATGCAGGAAGATGGGAGGAGATGCCGAAGCGCTTCGCCCAGAAAGGCTTGTAGGAAAAAATGTCGGGGGCTTTTTGCATGCGCCCTATTTTACTAGAGTTGCGGCTTCGCGCCTGCTCAAATATTTCCACGGAAGCGGAATGAGGCCAGGCACTTTTTTCCTGTATTCGGCATATCCTGCTCCGAAACGCTCGACCAGCATGCTTTCTTCGTGTCTGGAACCGAAAAAGAGATAGAGCGTCGCCATGACGCTCGTGGCAAGCCGTCCTGAATTCATGTCGGAAGACCAGATCAGCACCAGGGCGAAAGAGTACCAGGGATGGCGCACGAACCGGTGGAATGGGGAAATCTTGAAATGTCCCTCACTTTCCGGCTTCAGTCCCAGGAACGCTCCCATGTCGTAGTATCTGAGAGACCATAGGAAACCTGCCGCGGCAAGCCCCTGAAGCAGCCACGAAGCATACCGCCATCCTTCCTTGAATTCCCAGAGGACGGGCCAGGGCCGCCCCCAGAGCAGCCAGATTCCCGGGAGCAGCAGGATGACGGCCAGGATGTTGTAGGCCAGCCGGTAGGGCAGCCGGGGCCAGCGCGCATGGACCATGGCTTTTGCCCTGGAAGATGCCAGCCCAGAATGCAGGGCAAAATACACAGCCCAGTAGGCCAGAATTGCCCTCATAGCCTGAACAGGGCGGCGAATACGATTTCCAGCAGGCCCAGAGAAAGATTGAATGCGATCAATTTTCTGATGGTGGCAAGCGCATCGCCCCCTTTCTTCCATTCTTCATCGGCGACGGCATGCTTCAGCCTGGAAAAAGGAACGAAATAGAGGTAGAAATAAACGAGCATCATGACAATGCCGGTGCCGAACATCGCATGAATGCTCCATGGGACCGCATCGAATCCGCCGAGCAGCATGACCATGAAAAGGCCGCTTCCCAGCAGCAGTGCGATTGCGCTCCACACCCAGGGAAAAAAGCGCCTGAAAACGCCGGCCCAAAGCGGGAGCCTCTGGGGAGGAGAAAGCAGTTCGGCGGCGGCAGGGCGCAAAGCCATGTAGGCGAAAAACATGCCGCCGACCCAGAGAACCGCGCCGAAAAGATGCAGAAATATTGATATGACCATGTTTTCCTCAAGTTGAAATGCAATGAACGTGCACAAACTGCTTGCGATTTCCGCGGCTGCGCTGACCGTCATCAGCATGCACTTCCTGGATTTTCGAATCGCAAGCTTCGTTCTCGATCATGCGGGGAGGCGCCTCTTGCTCGGCCGCAGCGTCTCTTCCCTGCCGGACGGTCTGCTCCTTACGGTCATCATCGCGAGCACGCTCTCCTGGACCGGCTATTTCCTGCTTTCACGAAGGGGAATAGCCGACCGCCGCACCCGCTTTTTCAAGCTGATCGGCATTTCCCTGCCCATGGCCTTCGCCATCAAGTCACTCCTGAAATGGGGTTTCGGCAGGATGGATGCACGGGTATGGATCCTCCGCCCTGACGAATATGCCTTCCACTGGTTCCACGGCGGACAGGGCTTTCAGGGATTTCCTTCAGGTCACATGCTGGTATTTACCCCGCTTCTCCTCGCCCTTTGGGATTTCTATCCCCGCTACAGGATGATTTTCCTGTTGGCATGGCTGGGGCTCGCCCTTGCCCTGATGGCCACCGAATATCATTTCCTCAGCGACGTGATCGCAGGAGCTTACCTGGGGTTTCTCGTCTACGTCGGAACGCGCCGATATTCAAATCGCTGAACCTTCAGGCGCCGCGCACCAGCAGGACCGGCACTTTCGAAATGCGCACGATGCCTTCCGCCACGCTGCCCATGATGAGGTGGCGCAGTCCCGTCCTGCCATGCGTTCCCGCAACGATGAGATCCGCGCCCCATTCGCCCGCATCCTGAACGATGATTTCGCTGATGCCCTGCCCCACCTTCTCGGTTTCCAGGAGCCTGGTTTGCGCGTCCGGGAAAAGCGCCTTTGCCTTTTCCAGCACCGCGTGCCCCGCTTCGATCTGCGCCTTTTCCACCCCGAGCATGTCGCCGTACTCGGATCCCGCAACGATCGCCGCCTCGTCTATCACGTAAACCACGCGCAGTTCGGCCTTCTGATCGCGGGCGAGCCCTATCGCCTGGTCGAGCGCGGCGTTGGACGTTTTGCTGCCGTCCACGGGCACCAGTATGCGTTTGTACATGAGCGCTCCCATTGTCATCGATTCGATGTTATAAAGATTACTTCATTCCCCGGGAATCGGGTAGAAAAATGTTCAGCAAATTCATATATACTTCTTGAGTCCCTTTGCAAAGACGGATCCCCATTGCGCCCGA
>Ga0207433_10010148_pt1 | contig 14767 bp, 27 predicted proteins | sample YelNatPaOPGAMG01_FD_187559 | JGI IMG/M metagenome (GOLD analysis project Ga0207433, IMG submission 187559) | Hot spring thermophilic microbial communities from Obsidian Pool, Yellowstone National Park, USA - OP-RAMG-01 (SPAdes) (version 3) | ecosystem: Environmental > Aquatic > Thermal springs... | reverse complement strand
AATCCGTCCTTTGAATCGCCAATAAAATTGCTATGCACCCACCACCACTTATCACCGTTTGACCATTCAACAGCTGGACCATCAAGACGGTGTATTTCGTCGTTCACATACCATGTCCTGCCGCCATCTGCATATTCAACAGCGGGACCGTCAAGACGATGGAGTTTATTGTTTACATACCATGCTTTTGTTCCGTCAGGATATTCGAGGGCAGGTCCGTCCAGTCTATGGCGTTGCCCCCTCTCATTTAAGTATTCAATAGCACCCTCGTCATCGAGTCTTATATCATAGAAAGACGGTTCTGGATTGGTTATTTGCATCACTTACCCTCTTTCAGCTTTTGTAGCAGACGGTTTCGGAGTTTAATTGATACTTGTAAAGGAGTTAAATTAAGGGATTTCGCAGCCTGCTCAGGGGTGATAAAGCCATTATCAACCATTTCTAATACGCGTTCTTCTGTAGTATGCTTAGCACGTGTTTGCTCAATATGCTCACGCGCTAATTGTAGGCCGCGACTCGAGATTTGTCTTATCATCTTATTATATAGATAACAAAAAATAAATAGAACTACAAGGAGGCCGCTCTATTTATAGCGCTTTTTACAGCGTGGAACTAATAGATTTACTGCGTGTAGGAGACCGCCTCCGGTGTTTCTGCTTCCCCGCCCAAAGGCGTAGACCGTGTTTATCTGCCCACTCCTTAACAGCACTTCCTGTAACAATTACTGTTAGGAAAAATACACCAAGTCCTACAGGTATTGCATTGCTGCCAAACTCTTCGCTTATTTTTCGAAAAGTATTCGCATCTATGTGGAGGTGGGTAATCCAGTTAAAAAAGGCGCCGGCATGTATTATTATCTCGTAGGGAATACCAAAAACTACCAGCATCACCAAACCCAATGCCAGATTAATAAGAGGTAACAGAAAAATAATGTCTAAAGTGGAAGGGAAAAATTCCCGTGACGTGTGTGTCGAACACGGACATGAACATGGTGAACACTGCTGTTGAGGGGGGCTTGGTCGTGGAGGGTAAGATGGATATACGGGCGTTGTGTAAGGGCGCCTATTGAATGTATTATTCATGGCTTCTTCTCCTTTGCATATTATATCATAATAGCTCTGTATAATTATTATACAGAGCTATGAGTATACTTAAAATGTCAAAGTAACAGGCTGCGAAGTTTTTCCTATCACCGCCTGCCAAGCTTGTGCCTCTGTTGCGCTAACTTGCAAAACAAATTCGTTAAGTTGCGCAGTTACCGACCCGCTCGCAGCGTATATCGCAGGGCGCAATTGCACTTGATAAGTTTGCGAATTTGGGTCGTATTTACTGACACTGACAACGTAAAATGTGAATGACTCCATTTTCTTTCTTTCCTTTCATTTATCAATTTTTAGCAATCTCTGTCAAGGTTATCAACTTACTATATGCCATGTTTTCGGTCTCCATAGCCACTTGATGAGCAATTTGCCTCACCGTACCTTCATCAGCCATGGATACAATAACAATCTCTCTTGGGTTGGATCCATCTTCATTTGTAATAAGTACGCGCCAAACTTTGTAATAACTCTTTTTACGATGAAGCATTGCGCCTATCAACATAATAATTGCTATTCCTAACAATATAACAAGAGAAATACCTAGTATGTGCAACATTTCTGCCTCTTTAATTGGTCAATATAGCGTTTTAAACTATCTACATAAGAATTATAGTATTTATTTAACACGTCGACAAATAATTTTGCGCAAGAATCAACTGGCATGTGTGTGACGAGTTTTAAAGTATCGCCGAAATCTAACGTAAAATAAGTAGTATCAGAATTACCAACAAATATGAGAGAATGTCTTTTGCTTTCATCGGCATATATCTTACTATTATGTGTATATTGAGCTTGTGCATCGATATACAACAAAAGGAACATTAAACTTGCTAATAATGGCTTATTCATACCACGGTAAATCCTTTCTTGTTGAGCCTTTCTTTCCATATTATATTACACAAGCTCAGTTGTTTCTACAACAATCTCATCTTCAAGAATATGTATAGGTTTCCTTTCTTGATATGCTTCCCATGTCTCTTGAGAAAAAAGATACATTATTCTACCCGCAACTTGTTCCTGATCGTAGGCTTGAACGTCTTCAATAATTGCAGGTACTGAAAAAGTGTGCTTTGCAGCCTCAACTTGCGAATTGTTGTAAATTTCTTGATAAGTAGACCCAAAGAACAGCGGATGGGAGCTTGTACGATATGCATGGAAAGATTTCTTGTAAGGCTTGTATTTGAAGGAATCTTTGCTACCGCGCAACGGAATTTCTTCATTAGAAGTCTCGTAATATACCCTATCCAGCTCGACTGGAAACAAGAGATATGGAGTTTCAAGGTATTTCTCATACCGTAATTTTCCTCCGGGCTCTTGGATCACAAAAGGTATTCTAACATAAAGTTCTTTAAAAAGAATCGATTTTGCAATCTCTGCCGTCTCCTCTGCTGATTGAGGATATCGTGTATCAACGCACATCTTGCTTTACTCCTGTGTTTTCCCTCTATGAAGAGCCTGAAAGAATTCTTGAGGGGTTTTAAATTTGAACTCCTTGTTTATATCTCCTGCATCCACCCAAATCTCTCCATCTGTCCAAATCATTATTTCGCCAACGTAATGTCCTTCTTTATCAAAGAATTCCGCTTTAGCATTTCCTCTCAAGAAATAAGCATCGGTGATTACAGGAAGAGTTGCTCTTGCACTGTTACTTTTCTTTTTCATTTTGCTTCCCCTATTTTGCGAAGAGCTTGGTGTAGTTGTTGGGGATCTTCAAATTCAACATCCTTATTCACGCCCTCCACATGTATTGAAATTTTCCCATCAGCATAGACTGTTATCCCACTGAAATAATGCCCATTTTTGTCAAAGAAATCGATCGTACTTTCTCCCTTCGCAGATGTGTTATCAGTTGTAACGAGGAGACGTGCTCTTGTAGTATTATTTTTACAATCATCTTCCTCTTTGATTTGTTTCACGGAGGCTAAATCGGCTTCTTCGTGGAGAGCTAGAGTCTTGTCTCCTGGCCAATATGGATTGAGAAAATCGCGGAAGACTTTGATTGCTCTGGAGAATTTCGAGCTCCATATAGAAGCAGCTAAATGTATATAATTCTTTTCGTTGTTCCATCTCATAACTGCAGGACGAGAATCAGGATAACAATGTGGGCAACTAGCTGCAGCATTTTCGTATTGCCCTATTTGGAGATTGCCCTCAGCTGCAACTTCATGCTCAGGGTAAAGGCAATCATTGGTCATTACAGGATGAATCTTTCCTGGCTGAAATTCCCATTTAAATTCAGCAAGAAGCCTTTCCAGGAGATTTTGATCATACGGAAATTCTATGCCTATTATTAAGTCAACTGGGTCCATTTGTGCCTCCTTATAAAAGATGTTTTGCTAGCCATACTAACGCCAAAAAGATGGAGTCTTTGTCCCTTTCATCTTTTGGCAAATCATAAAAGGGCACTAAATCTGGATGGGTCTTTTTGACAACATCTCTCTTCTTTCCGTACTTCCATCCCATCTTGTAATAAGCCTCCATCCAGGAATTGTGAGCTTCTTCTGGCGTCGGTAACGGATCTACCGATAAATATCCGCCAACTAGTTTGATCATCTGATCCTTGAATTTGTCATCTCTGTCCTTCCATCTCTCTGGAATAACAGGACGTTTGGACCAAACTGCCTCTAATCTAGTAGCTTCGTAAATAAGACGGGTTATTTCTTCTATTGTCATTCCCATAAAGCCTCATAGGTTTGTCTAAACGCATCTGGCGAGAGACTGCTTAATTCTCCATTTGCTTTCCTTATTACCCAATCATTGATGTTAATTCGTATTAATCCATCTAATGACCTGATTAATAGTCTTTCCCCACTCTCATCACTCTTGTCTTCGTAAACTGCGCCGAATTCACTTGGATCAAGACCAGCAGCTTTTTTAAACCATTCAGGCCATTGCGAAAGATCATGTCGCCTTTCAAGCGTCATCTGAAATGCCTCAACTGTAGCCCGCTTATCATAGAACTTTGCTGTGCTCATCATGCTTCCCTTTGCTCTATTGGTGAATTACGAAGGGACACTAAGTTCTGATTTTTTGCCGAACCACTCATCCCGATCTCGAACTACCAGCGCCGCGGCAACTATAGCACGCATTAGGAAAGATGCAAGAATATAATCAGGAATGTTTGTAAAAGTGTCTAATCCATTGCGATTAATAAGATCAGTAAGCTCCTTTTCCACCTTTTCCTGAGCGTTTGGGTTGTTTAAGTCATCCATTTTTATTCTCCTTTTGTAAAAATTGTTCCCAGTTCATAAAATACACATCATATTTATATACTGGCTTTTTCCCTGTGGTACCAGCAGTCTTATCGCGAAAGAATAATACATTAGTTACTTTCTCCGGCATCAGAGATTTGGGTACAATAAGACAAGGAAATATATCTTTATCTGCTAAGTTGCTGACAATGATAAGATAAAAATCTGCATCCTCTTTACTACGCTTGGGTATGCGTAAATATGTATTGTGATTTATCACCACTAAGGTTGTGTGCATAACGAATACATTGTAAGAATTGATTGTGCAGCGACGGCTGGAATAACGCTTTCTTTCGTCATCTCGATATGGGCGAAACTCTAACGAATGTTTATCACATTGTTGCTGGATCAATTTCATGATTGCAGGTAATTCATCCAGCTTGTCTTGGGTCAATCTGCGACGACGCTCTCGGCCATCTACGCCGATTTCACTTGCGATTTGGCGTATCCTTTCTGCACTTACTTTATACTCTCTTGCCAGATCGTGAAAACTTTTAGTACTGTTTACTACTTGTCGCTGAATTTCATACTTTGAAACCTTTTTCATTGTACTCCTCTACTGTATAATGTCAAGTTCTTCATCATCGAGTGATACTTCAATCCCCGCTGAGGGTGGTGGCTTCTCGATTGACTTAACTTTCGAATTATTCTGTTGTAAAAACATTTGCTTACGTATATCCCAATATGCTGTATTCTCCCTTCGATTCTTTTGTTGTTCTTGGTAACTCTTGTATAACTCTTTGTCAAGCCAAGGCAGAAGACTTTCTCGCACATCATTGATGAGTTTGTAAAAAGCCTCTTTATCTGCAATTTCATTAGCAGCAATCCAAACTTGTTGCTCGTAGGTTAAGTTATCATCAGGGAAAACATACCGCACGTTATGTTTGAAAAGCTTCCAGTAAAATGTTGAGGGAAATTCAGCCACAATTTCGTGCATATGATCAGCTACATAATTATACCAACTATTCAACACCTCTGTATAAGACCTCATTATACGATCACTAATCCACGAGTAAAAATTTAAAACATCTGCTGGAGTTACTTCAATATTTGATATACTCCGCACAGCGCGGCTAAGAGTGGTCAAGGGATCTGCTTTTGTTGTAGAGAGAGATAATGTTACCGAAATCCTCTTTAATCTCATCAAATCTTGAAAAGGATATACAGTAACTACAGGTAAACGCTTGTCAAATACGGCTAATACTACCTGCTCATTAGTGAATTGTTCTTGATCAAACATTGCTTGTCAACTATTAAATGCATTAAATTGCCGTACTGCCACTGCTAGCTCCCTCATCCGGCGGCTCAGTATTCTCTTGTTGCGCCTCTGTATTCGCTTCAGGATTTTCATCAGGCTTTATTGGTTCTTCCTCTAAATCGTACTGGTTTATATCAACAATCGCTAAACACTTCTTGCAAATAAATTCAGCTAGATCGTATTTTATCGGTATGCCTCCCTCAGTCGAAGGATATACTTCTCCACACGAAGCGCAAGCATATAGCTTTTGTAAATACCGCTGTTGTTTTAGGATAAGACCGGCATAAACGTTGTCAAGCCGATCAATCACTACCTGTTCGAAATTGCCAAAAGCCGTACGCAGATAATCGAGCTTCGTTATATGAGCATTCAACGATCGGCTTAACCGTTCAACGACATCATCTGTAACAAGAGATTCTCCTGATACAGAAACTATCGCTCTAATCAAAAACTCGATCTTTAAATACAACCCCTGCGCTTGTGAAGGAAACTTGTCAACGTAGGAGTAAATTTCCTGTAACTCAGACGCGTTGCATAAACGAAATGTGAATACTTTGTCCTTCCATTGAGGACTACCAGCCCAATCACGAAAGGGCTTAACGTAATAATAGGGCAACTTATTACTTTCTGTAATCGGCGCCCCTAAATCCTCAAGACTCCTTAGTACAATTGATTCATCGGCGATGTTTATGACAGGCCGCATTATATCTCCTTTATTATTTATAATATATAATACAAAAGGGTAGAAGAACAAATGCCTTCTACCCTTTTTAAGGAGGTATGTATGTTTACTTGGTTATACTGTGGGCGTTAGAGCTTTACTTGCACTCAACGTAATTCTTGTTGGCCACATTTCAACAGTTTCCCCAACTGTTATCGTACCCTCTCGAATTGTCTTTGCACATGATTGGATAACACAGTTCTCATAATATATCGTCCGCGTATTACCGCTGCCGTCGTCTCTCAACTCTGCAATGGTGATCGGGTCTGTAAGTTGTGATAAATCAACTACATCGCTTTTGTAACCAAAAGCTTCGAGTAATGCGCTATTGTATGTTTCTAAGCGCTCGATCCTTAAGGTTATCTCTCCTCGTCCTGGAACAATCTCTTTTATATCATCTACACCAGTACCGCCTATTTCACGCACACGATCGAGCAAACGTGTGTTTGTCGCCGTAAATCCTTGTAAAGTTCCTATACGCTTGTTGTTTGCCCAGAGTGAATAGGAATAGGAAACAGTAGTATTTGTGTTTGGAATTGTCCTCGACATTTTTAAACCTCGTTCTTATTATTATAACTCAGCACTGTTATTAAACCTCAGAAATAAGTGCTAAAGGTTGCAAATACCCATTTCAACGGATACATGTAACTGACCGACCACGACGCATTTAAACGTCTCGGCTCTACAGGATCTCTTGTAACCGATATTGGAGCCTCTCCTGTTATGGGATTTAATGTCTTACCATAAGCATAAATATCTCCAGAATTAACCAAACTCTGAAGTGCCGCTGCAATGGTTCCTGCAACCATAGCAGGCGTCTTTGGTGTAATCTTTGCTCCTTTTGACTGATACGTTTTGTAAATAGCTGCGTCAACTGTCTGTCTTACAAGCATCTCTTGCTGGAATATCGTACCCTCTTGTGTATCAGCATTTGTTGTATCTGTTGTAATTGCATCTCTAACAGTTACAATTCCTGCTTTACTCTTTACAACTAAGCAACCTGCTGCCGCTAGTTGATTCATCTGGTCCTCATTCCAGAAGTCATCTGGAATTACAAATCCTGTAACAATTTGATTGTTTATTGGAGTAGAATAATCTGGCTGCGCAGCCCATAGCCCTGCAATTGCAGCAGCCATGAAACCTCCTGCATACTCGTAAGCATTACCGTTTGCATCTGTTCTTGTCATTGGCGTGGCATGTACAACATATTGAATCATCCTGCTATTAAGCTGTGTTGCGTAATAGCAATATGAATTAGGTGTCTGCGCATCTCCGATGATATTAAACCCACCGACGGCATATGTTGGGCTGGGTGTGCCAACAAACATATTACGAGTCGTTTGAGGATTAGCATACATTTGCTGTACGTGTGCTGCAAGGTATGCATGAACATTCATCCAGTCGGTAATACTAGAGCCCGACGGAAGAACGGCTACAACCGATCGAATGTTTGTTTTTGCTTTCAACGAGTCGATCGCTGCTTGATAGGCAGACAAACTGAATGAGGAGCCACTTGCTTGCACTAACATTACCTGCGGAGCTCCATTTTCAAGAACAGCGGCACCCGCTACACTTAAAATACCTGTTGTATTGTTCTCTGGCCCTTTATCAGCATAAATTGATTGCTTGTCTGTATATATCTTTGGTTGATATTCAGAGGCGGTACGAGCACGCGTATAGGTTACATAATAAACCGACCCTGAAGAAGGTATGTCCGCGGAGGATCCAGTCGCCCACGTGATGGTTCCACTGCTACTAATAGTAGCACTGGCAAGATTGTAAAGTAGGCCTTCTTGCGAAACAAGTTTACCTGTCAGTCCTGACCCCGAAACAACATTGGGGGACTTCGCTATTTGAGAAACAACAACACCTGTATACCCATTGGCATAGGCGGACAAATAATCGGTACTGCCGGATCCTCTTACGACGGCTTCATCAGTAACAGCTACCGTTATTGGCCCAAGCCCTATAACACAAACTGTCATTGCAGTTTGATTTCCCGCATATAAATTTGTATTCGGAACTGCAGTAATAACGTTACCAGGCGGTCTATAAGCCATTTTTCTTACTCCTTAGCAAACTTTTCACTTCACATAATAATTAGATATTTCTATGGGACTTTTCAAAATGTTGTTACGGATTGCGAAACAGTCTGCAACTGCTCAACATGGAAGTCCTCATTCCACAAAGTATAACAAGTTACAGTTAGCATCAAACTGAATAATTCGTCATTTTCCCCTCGCATTTGCCTTGTTAATCCACCTTGGCGAATGCTTTGAATATAAATCTCTTTCTGAGTTAACTCTCCTGCAACAGAAAGCACAAGGTCATAAAGCTTCAGCCCGTCAACATTTCCCGATGCGCGGGAAATTTGTGCATTTTTCGTCAATTCAAGATATTGTGCAATAAGTTCAATAATATCGTAACAAATAGTACTATCATTCTTTGAAGTGCATGTTATACTGTAAGAGCTGGTAAAAGCGCCGCCCACCCTTAGCATGTTTGGCAATTGTATATTTCCAACTAGACTGCCGCTGTAAGAATGGCTATTATATTGATAACTCGCTGTAGCTGTTGGATCGACCATTAAGAGATAGCTCGAAGACGAAGTAGGCGTAAGCACCATCCAAACATCTCCTGATGAGAATTGTAAATCAGGTATAAAAGGAGTATAAATGGGAGTTATAGAAGTGTATTCTCCTGCGGCAATCACGCCAGATGCAACGCTCTGCGCAGCAGTAGTATAGTTTTGATATATTGTATAATTAATCCCATACCCACTTCCTGTGCCACTCCAAGCGACATTAAATGTGAACCCCGAACTACCGCTTACAATGACATCAGTCGGTAATGAGAAAGCTAACGTATCACTTCCCGTTATGAGCTGATAAGAATATGCATAAACACCCAAATCAACGCTTGGTGTACTGTCTCCGATATAATTGTTGATGCTTGTGTGCATGTAATTACCACCAAGAACACCGACCGTTACTATAGGATAGCGCTCAAAGTTTTCATGAAACTGCTCAACAGCGAACACTTTCGAGGAGGCACTTGGTATTTCAATTACGCTTATTCCCTGATTTACAAATCTTTGATTGTAGGTAAAGATACGCTGAATCAGATCAACAAAAGTTGTTACTACGTAATGATTTAGTTTAAACTGTAACATTAGCTTGTTCGGTAAGGTATGTTGTAGCGATAATCGTCAAACTCGAGAAATCTTAACCCGAAGCGTTGACTAACGAGCACTCCTTGGATAATTGAATCCTCTTTATTTATAATCTCGTAACGCTCTTCTCTATCATAATAGTTACTTACATGTGGAGCTTGATCAGGAGGAAATACTAAAACATCATATACCCTTACAAAGGGTGTCCATATCATCCAGCTTTTTATACTTTCGAGCAATTGTTTGCCGTCTTCTGTGATTGCAAACCCCCTTGAAGAAACTGGCACGCGCACAAGTATTTGGTGTGGTCCTCTATATTGATCAGAAGTATTGTTTAGATATTGAGTCCATCCGTAAAGTGACTGATCTTTACTCTGACCCCTCTTAAAGATCTCCTGCGTTACTCCTTCTGAAACGGTACTATAATAGTATTGTATATTATGGCCCGCAGGCGCAAACCCAGCATTTAGCACCAACTCTATCTGTCGTGTTACAAGATCGACTCTGTCAACCAAAGCAAATTCGTTATTATTCACAAGATCTTGTGGAAGCAGTACACGTGTTGCGGGAGCATTGTCAATAAGTACTGTAAATGTACCTGTATTATCAGAGATATAGGGGCGAATATCAGGAAAGTTTGGTTGTCCTTCAATCCAAACCGCTGCTCTATAATAAGTTCCATCAAAATAAAAACTACCTGAAGGAATAGTGATGGGATTGCCTGCACTACCAACTTGTGATCCTGAAATATTCTGTTGTAGCAAATAAGCCCGCCTCGGAGATATTCTACTTGCTATTTCAAGCGACTCGCGGATATAGTTGATGAGTTGTGCATCTATTCCTAGAGCATTGTCATAATCGCCTATTTCAGGAAAGAAGGACATGTGTTAAGCTTCAAGCCTCCTTGTACCAGCTATTAATAAGGAAGAGGGATATCCTTGCATCATATTGTCAAAATTATAGTTTGCTACAAATGTTTGAAATAAGATATCCAGTTCCTTTTCGAGATCTGCTTTTATTAAAGAGGCAGAGGGTTTTGTAAACATAACCCAACCGAGCTGTAAATCGGTTATCTCTCTAAACTCGGTTTCTAATACTTGTTCTCTCTCACTAAAACTATGCAACACTGAAAAGAATCTATAAATCTCAGGAAGAATATCTTCCGTAATCTCAGGCAACCTGCTCGCAAGAAATCTGCTTACCTTGTCGAACACTTTATTTTTGTAGAAAAGAAGTACACCTACTGGAACAGGCGTTGGCGAGAAAGGTTCCCCTACTGTAATTATCGAATAAAGAGCTTCATTCTCTTGCATCATTTATAGATAGCATTGTCCGCCATAAAAACCAAGAGAACTTTTAAATGAGATGGTTTTAGCAGTGCAGCGCTATTACTTTAAGGTTTTTGCTCTATAGTAAAGACTGTACCAAAGATATGCAGAAAATGCACCAAAGCTCTTTATAAGCATAAAAATCGTCCCCAAAAGTAAATCCTGCTGTGCATCTTCATAATCAACACTTGTAAGAGTTATACTGGCTATAAAGAGAGTATCTGCAAGTGTTGTTAATATAATTATCATCAAAGCTATGCGAATTTGTTGCAACCCGTTTGCAGGCGATTTCGCAGCTATTAGAACAAGACGGATAAAGGTTGCCGTAAGAAAGGCAATTGTAACAATGTAGATAAGGGTAAGAATGCTAGGGCGAATAAAAGAAAAGTAGTTCATTTGGAATCATTCTCTTTTAGTGCTCGGATTAATTCTGTTGTAACTGTATCTCTAAAACGGTTAAATGAATCTGCCAATAGAGCCAAATTTGCTACTTGTTTTTCCGATGATTGAGCAAGGCCATTTACAGCACGAGTAAGATTTTGCATCGCTTGTGCATCTTGAATTGCTATTGTTGAATATTTTTCCGTGTGTTCCTGATATATTTTTGCAATTTCATCTTTTGTATTAAGAAGACTTTTTCGTGTTTCATCAAATAATTCTGTTGATTTTGAATACAATTTCCAAACAAGTGCTAACAAAACAGCAATTACGACTATCAGTCCACTCTCCACACCATACTTTAGCATCAGTTGTGTTAAGCTCGAAGGATCTGGTATTTGTAAAAGCGTCCACATATTATATTTTAAGACCCTAACCCCAGCCGTGTGCCACGAAGTCCTCTTGTAAGTGATCTAGGAAAGGAAATCAAGCCTGAAAAGTTGCCGATAGCCCTTAAAGTAGTCATTCCAAGAGTCTTCTTTAAGGTGGGCAGCACGGTTGTTATATACTGGATGACACTTCCCCCTGCAATTGCAGCGTAATCGGCTTGCTTCACCCTCTCAATACTGATACCGTTGTCGCTAAATCGAAAATGTTTACCAGCTTCAAAGACCTGTAAGCGTACAAGAGTGAAAAACAAAGCACACATTTCAACAGCTTGGATTAAAATACTTGAAAAATCTTCGTTTTCTGGTGCATTTGGATCAAGCCCGGAGGAGCTGGCTTGTGCAGAAGCGTTGTATAAATCATTTGTTGACAAAACAGTCATAAATGGTGCAGAAGCATTAAACATCTGCAAGCCCATCCTGAAATCTTGCCAGAGTTCCTCATCTGCGAGCTTTGAACCGGAGGCATTATTGTAGGCCGAACCAGAAAGCGGCACGACGTTCATAGAGAGAAATTGCCTGTACTGGTTCACCATAAATTGCTGCGCCTGTGTCAGATTCATCGTTTATAGATAGCTATAATATAAAACATTTTCAATAAAAACAAAATAGCCGTTGCCTTTTTGTGGTAAATGTATTATATTATATATAGATAAAATGAAAAAGGAGAAGAAGAAGGTGAAAAAGACAGAATATCAAGTAATTCTTAGGGAAAGTGAGAATATTCTTTACTTTAACACCTTTAAAAAGGCGAAAAAGTTTTTCGAAAAAGAGCCAACCGCCATCGAGTTGAGAAGGGTGAGATGGCACAGATTGCGAGTTCCTGATGGTACAAAGATTGCTGAAGAATATCGTAAAGATAGCGATGAAACGCTGATGGTAAAATTAGGATTATAATATTGGTAGTTCAAAGCAAAAATAAAAGGAGCAAGAAAAATGACTTATGAAGAATTCGTCCAGGCGGAGAGAGAAAGGCTTTACGGGCCTGTCCGTGATGCGATCCGCGAAGGAAAGCCGTTCACAACACGCCAGTGCCGAACTTGTGGTGCTGAGTCCACCTTGTTTTTCGGCTTTGTTAGTGGATGCCGCTATAACGGGGGTTCGCATCAGGACATTATTGAAGTTCCGACCGATCTCAGGAATGAAGCAAACAAACTGCGCGCGGCATACTCGTGCGCGACGTGGTTTGATCGGGAGAGGTTTGATAAGTATTTCCCTTCCGATCTTGCAGAAAAGTTGTTCTCGATGGTCGTGAAATAGCGGAGATTTAAATAGTGTATTATATTGTATATGTATAATAAAATAACATAAATAGCATAGGAGAAAGAAAATGAAAAGGATGCCGAAAACCGCACTTAAAAAGCTCAGGCAGCAGCTGAATAACGCGCTAACAAAATTTGCCAAGCAGTACGAACTCGCAGCGTCTTTTACCACAAATGATATCACTCTGCAAGGGGAGAAACTGCAACTTAAAATAGCGGGTGTTTTTGAGCCGAAGAGCCGGGCTCAAAAGGTTAGTCCTACCGTTGACGACAACGGTACAAAAAGATATTATAACAAAAAGGGTGAGTTACATCGGGTAGGAGGACCAGCGGTTATACTAAGTGATGGTACTAAACTCTGGTACAAAAATGGATTAAAGCACCGTCTTGATGGACCCGCCATTGAGTGGGCGGATGGAACTAAACAGTGGTATGTCAATGGAAAGCGGCATCGTCTTGATGGACCTGCAGAAGAGTGGGCTGATGGAACTAAAGCGTGGTATCGAGATGATAAGTTACACAGAGAGGACGGCCCCGCTTATGAAAGCATTGGCGGAGTAAAGGCCTGGTATGTAAATGGTATGCTGCACAGAGAGGACGGTCCTGCCGTTGAGTGGGCCAACGGAGCTAAAGAATGGTATGTAAACAACCACCTGCACCGTCTTGACGGGCCTGCATACGAAGGAGCTTGCGGCTACAAAGAATGGTGGGTAAACGGTAAAAGACATCGTCTTGACGGGCCTGCCGTCGTGTATGCCAATGGTTTTAAGGCTTGGTATGTAAACGGCGTATTTATTGATGATACACAATCAGGATTCTCAAACGAGAAGTTCGAGCAGTGGAAGAAAGAACACCAGTCAGAAAAATGAAATGGCTAGATTAAAATTTAGGCCTGCTTCACCTAGTATAAAAGTTGATGAATATGGAACTGTAAAATACTACAACGAGAAAGGTCAGCTCCACCGAGAAGATGGACCTGCTGTTATACATACTAACGGCTACGAGGAGTGGTATCAAAATAATAAGTTACATCGTCTTGACGGCCCTGCTCTAACCTACATTGATGGTACAAAAGAGTGGCACCTGAATGGCTTTTTGCACAGATTAGACGGACCTGCAATTGAGAGGACTGACGGGAGGAAAGAATGGTGGGTGAATGGTGAACTTGTAGGCAAGTCCTTAGAAGGCTTTACGGCTAAAGACTTCGAACGATGGAAAAAGAAATACAGACTATGAAAATTTTTAATTTAAAATTCCATACAGAAAAACCAGCTTTTTATGATGTAGAAATGAGTGTTAAGGGAGATATATTTTATTACGATGAACAAGAAAGACGCCACAGACTTAACGAACCCGCTGTTGAGCGGATAAACGGTGATAGGGCTTGGTATGCGCATGGCAAACTCCATCGTCTTGATGGCCCTGCAAGAGAGTGGATTAATGGCGATAAAGAATGGTGGGTAAACAATGAGTTTATAGGCTGCACATTTGATGGATTCACAGACAAAGATTTCGAGCAGTGGAAGCAAAAACATCCGGAATTATGTGGGGTTGCTTTTTGAAGATAAATATATTATATTATATATGTAAATAAGATAAAATAAAGGAGGTAAAAATGGAATCAAATGAGACTTTGGAAGCGCGGAAGGATAGCTGGGGTAACGTAAGATATTTCAATAAGAAAGGCAACCTACACAGGTTGGATGGTCCTGCGCTCATACAGGCTGCCGGTACTAAGGAGTGGTTTGTAGAAGGCAACCGTCACCGTTTAGACGGCCCCGCCATTGAATGGTGGAACGGCGATAAGGAATGGTGGGTAAACGGTAAAAGGCATCGACTTGACGGACCAGC
>Ga0207433_10010139_pt1 | contig 14773 bp, 6 predicted proteins | sample YelNatPaOPGAMG01_FD_187559 | JGI IMG/M metagenome (GOLD analysis project Ga0207433, IMG submission 187559) | Hot spring thermophilic microbial communities from Obsidian Pool, Yellowstone National Park, USA - OP-RAMG-01 (SPAdes) (version 3) | ecosystem: Environmental > Aquatic > Thermal springs >... | reverse complement strand
GATAAATTACCCGAAGTAAATGGTCAAAGTCTTTCCAAATATAAAAGCATAAAATTAATTGGATATAAAGATGGTAAATGGATAGTAGAAACACCTTCAGGTAATTACACATTTTCTTCTTTAATAGTTAATTAAACTATACGTGCAATTTATTATTAGAGGAGTTATGGAAAAAAATTTTTATTTGATCTTTTGCATATGTCTATCGGTTTAAATTTCAACTAAAGCTCAAAGTTCAGATAAAGTTAAAAAAAATTCCGGTAAACTTGTTGAGGTTGCATACACAACCTGGCATCAATCCGAAAATTGGGAAAATGTGTGGAGAAAACCTAAACTTGGATTTTATTGTTCAGACGATGGGAAATTGATTTGTCAGCATGGAAAATGATTAACTGAAGCAGGTGTTGATTTCATTTTCGTCGATTGGTCAAATGATATAAATTATGATCCCTCTGCGCTTCACAAAAAAAATGTTTTTGATATGATAGAGTCAGCAACAAACGTGATATTTAAAGAGTTTTCTGAAATGAAGAAAAGCCCCAAGATATGCATTATGGCCGGGGTAACAGGAAGCCCTGATGCGGTAAAAGACGGTCGATTGCAAAAAAAAACGGATCAGATATATAATCAATATATTGCTAATCCGACTTACAGGAAATTATATCAGTATTATCTCGGTAAGCCGCTTCTGATAATATATGTCAATACACCGTCACCGTTTCAGAATGGTATCCCTAAATGGAGTGATCCCCGGTTTACAGTGAGATGGATGACCGGATACATAGCCCAGCAGCATAATTTAGTTGACAATAAAAATGTGAGTAAGTACGGATACTGGTCTTGGGAAGAAAGAGCAAAGCAAACTTATACCATTTATAACGGAAAGCCTGAAGAAATGACCATTGTCGCTGCATGGCGTGCCGATAACGGAAAGGGCGAACCGCAGCCGAGGCGGGCTGTCCCGGAGCAAGGAAGGTTAAATGGACTTACATTCAGGCAGCAATGGAACAGAGCCGATTCGATCGGTGTAAAAATTGCGTTAGTTGTATCATGGAACGAATGGTCGAGGGGTGAGCAGCCCAGTGCTGAAATAAGCAAGGACATTGAGCCTTCAGAAAATTTTGGTTATTTCTATCTTGATTTACTACAAAAGGAAATTCAAAAATTTAGGAGCCTAAAATAGCAACCCAAAATTCTCTTCGTTTTTAGGATTGTATCTAATTGCATGTTGCTGTAAAAATTTCGAAACATCTTTTCTTGGAAATTTTAACTTCAAATTTTGTTACAGAATAAATATCTAAAATAAACTTGAAGCTGATACAAAAACTATTCGCATAATAATGATAATATATTTAATAAAATTAGGGATTTAAAAATGTTAAAAAATTCAATTAGTCTATTTCCCCAATTTGATTTTTCCAATTTGATTTTCTCTGCATTTCTATGTCTGACATTTTTTACTATTGGAAATGTGAGTGCAAAACAATTTTATATGGAGAAAACTGCTGTTAGGAATGAGATAAATAGCTCAGCCTTTGTCAACCTTATAAAGAATAATAAAAAGTCAAATTCTTTGAAGGGACAGAAAAAAACGGGAAAAATTATTTTTAAAAAAGATGATAATACTTTTTCAGGAAAACAAGTTAAAAGCAGTCGTTCAGAACCGGAAACAATTTCTCTTGCGGGGAAATGGAAATTCCGATTGGACCCAGAGAAAGTTGGAGAAAAAGAGGAATGGTTTAAAACTGCTCTTCCAGATAATATAAAATTGCCGGGATCTTGCCAGGATCAAGGTTACGGGGAAAAAGTAGTTCAGCCATGGATTGGACGTCTTACTCCCAAATTTAAGTATGAAGGACCTGCATGGTATCAACGCGTAATAAACGTACCGGTTTCGTGGAAAGGAAAACATCTCGAGTTATTTCTTGAAAGATGCTACTGGGAGACAAATGTCTGGCTGGATAATATAAAATTCGGCAGTCAGAATAGTCTTTCGACTCCCCATGTTTATGATCTGGGCATAATTAAACCGGGCAGACATTTGCTGACTATTTGCGTAGATAATACTTATAAATTACCAATCGGCAGATGGACTTCGGCAATTTCTTATGATACTCAGGGCGACTGGAACGGTATAATAGGCCGGATTGAATTGCGGGCGGAACAGCTACTTGAAATTAAAAGAGTACAAATTTATCCCGATGATCTGATTATTACTATAAATAACCAGACAGGTATTATTCAAGATGCTAATATTCAATGTTCTATTCCTCGATTAGAATATAAATTTCAGAAGTCAGAGATAAACAAAGGGATCAGTTCAGTAAAAATTCCTTTCAAAACAATTGGTAAACTCTGGGATGATTTCAAACCGGTAATAAAACAACTAACTGTTGAGGTAAAATCCCATGAATACATCGATAAGAAAATTATTCCTTATGCGGTTCGAAAGCTAAGCACGAAAGGCAATCAATTTACACTTAACGGAAAACCAATAATGCTGCGCGGTACTGTTGATGAATGTGTTTATCCGCTTACAGGGTATCCGCCTATGGATAAGACATCCTGGCTTCGAACGCTTCGAATTTGTAAGTCTTACGGATTTAACTTTATGAGATTTCATTCCTGGTGTCCTCCCGAAGCTGCATTCGAAGCAGGCGATGAACTTGGGTTTCAATTTCAAGTTGAATTACCCCTTTGGACAATGGATACTCCGCATTTTGGGCAGGACCCTAAACGGGATCAATTTATTCGTGATGAGCTTAAACGTATTTTAACCGTATACGGTAATCATCCTTCATTTGCTTTAATGGCTATGGGGAACGAATCGAGCGGATCGTTGGACAGCCTGGTCATGTTAGCCAGGAAATTAGATCCGCGCCATCTTTATCGTTGCGAAAACGGTCAGACACCTGCCCAGGGCGATTACGTCGAGATCGGAGAGCGCGGAATTATAGGGCCGAGAACCGATTGGGATAGATCCGAGATTGCCGGATGGATCGCAGGAAATGACAATACAAACCGTATTAGTCTAGTACCAACATTATCGCATGAAGTTGGTCAATGGTGCATGTACCCTGACTTTGATGAGATAAAAAAATTCACCGGTTCTCTCTTACCATATAATTTTGAAAACTTTAGAAAATCTCTTAAAGCACATCATATGCTGGATGAAGATAAAGCTTTTGCCAAAGCCAGCGGAAAACTAAGTATGCTTCTTTATAAAGAAGAAATTGAAGCCTGCGAGCGTACATACCCGTATGGTGGTTTTGAAATTCTAGACGCACGCGATTATCCAGGGCAGGGAACCGCTATTGTAGGATGGCTTGATGCATTCTGGGATTCAAAAGGGCTTATAACACCTGAAGAGTTTCGCAGATTCTGCGCTCCGACAGTATGTTTATTGAGGATGCCGAAAAGAATTTACACGACCGATGATTTGTTTTCGGCAAAAGCGGAAATTGCTCATTACGGGCAGTCATCCATAGCCGTTCGTCCTAAATGGGAAATTAGCTACGAAAATAAGAAGCTTGTTGCCGGTGGTGCACTGAAATCACAGAACATTGATGCAGGTAAAGTTTCTTTCTTAGGCAAAATTACAGCAAACCTAAATAAAGTATCTGCTCCTGCAAAATTAACTGTAACTCTTAGCGCAGGCGGTACTTCAAACAGCTGGAATATTTGGGTTTATCCAGACAAGTCAGTCAAGGTGCCTTCGAACGTAATTATTGTTCACAAGTTTGATAAGAAGGCATTAAATTTTCTGAAATTAGGAAAACGTGTCCTTCTATTCTCTTCCCCAAAGGAAGGTCTTATAGTTCGTCCGAGAGGTTTTTACGCTCCCGATTCCATAAGATTTCTTCCGAAGGCAACCGCCGGTAAAAATGCAATTCCAGGCAGCTTTATGCCTGTCTTTTGGAATGCGAGATTATTCAATCAGATAGGAACAATGGGTATACTCTGTGATCCAAAGAATCCTGCGCTCTCTGATTTTCCGACTGAGTCGCATAGCAATTGGCAATGGGCGGACTTATTGGGAAATTATACGGCTGCAGAATCATTTCGTGGAGCAGGCGCTCGTGCAGCATTGTTCGAATCGCTGGAAAAGCTGGATGAGCTTAACCGCTCGAAAGCTATAATATTAAGTGAAACGCCGGCAGATTTCCGTCCTATTGTTCAGGTTATTGATAATTATGATCGGAATGCAAAACTAGGAGTCGTTTTTGAAACACGTGTCGGCAAAGGCAAATTGCTGGTATGTGCTATGGACCTGGAAACAGATGCTAATAAGCGCCCTGAAGCCCGTCAAATGGAACAAAGCTTATTAAACTATATGGCCGGTGATAAATTTTTACCTAAGTATGAGCTTCCTATTAAATTATTAGATAAACTGCTGCTGCCTTGAATTATGTTTTGTTTGGAATGAATTAAAATTCCATTATCCTGTGACTAAATATAAAATATTGAATCTTAAACAATTGAAATTTAAGCGAGGATTAGATGAAATATAAATTTATTATAATCGAAATATTAGTATTCATCTTTATTCTTATTTTTGAAGTTAAAGCCGGATCCAAAGAAGATAATTTCAAATTAAAAAGTGCCCGGTCGGTTTATATTGAAGTACTTTATTCGGATAGTAAATTATATCGAGTCCCAATTGATAATATTATCTCGCCTGTAAATAAATCGGATTCATATACAAACATTAAATTGATATCCAAGAATCTAAATTGCGGAACAGAGATAAATATTGTTTTACGGAGACTGAAATCCAAAAAGATAAAGTACATTGATTTGGTCATCAATTTTACTTCACAATTCGGTGATAGTAATTTGATTTTTTATAATAATTCTTCTTTTACTAACACCTGGGTCAAAGTAATGAAACCGGATAAAAACGGTACAATATCGCGGGAACTTGTTTTGTTTAAGAATAAAAAATACGAAGACAATCTTAATATTGCATTTACAACATTCAATAGATTTTATACTTATTTCGATTCCTATAAAAAAAAGGTTGTAGTTCGTGAATGCATGGAAGATAGGGCGTTAAAAGAAGGCATGGATTATAAACTTGAATCAATTTTAATAAACGAAAGTTTGCCGGGTGACCGATTTTTCGATCAATATACTTCATTGGTTAAGAAAAACTATCACATTAAGCTCAAGCCGTCTCCGGCAGGTTGGTCTAGTTGGTCTTGTTATTATGGCAGCATAAATGAGAAACAACTTCTACGTGATGCCAAAGTTATGTCCGATCATTTTGAAAACAGTGGAGCGAATATATTTCAGTTGGACGGAGGATGGGAGAAATCATGGGGTGACTGGGTAACATTAGAAGCAAACTTCAGAGGAGGGATTGGGAATTTAAGCAAGAAACTAAGTGTGATGGGGCTGACATTAGGTCTTTGGTATGCACCTACGATGTTCCGGCCGAATTCGGATTTATTTCATTCGCATTTTGATTATAATGTGTTTTATAACGGAAAATTAAAAAAATCCTTTGGCGGTAGTAATCAGGAAAATTTTACCGGTGTTGACTCAAATGCATTTTACACACTTGACCTGGCTAATCCAAAGGTAGAAAAATATATCTATAATATATTCCATACGGCGGTTAATGATTACAAATCAAAATATTTCAAATTAGATTTTTTAGTGTGTTCACTTATACGTCAAGCAGACAAATTACGAGGCGATAAACTTATTGAATATCCTGACGGTGATTATTCGGTAGCGGTTTACCGCAAAGCCATGATGAATATTCGTAGAGCCGTAGGCAGTTCCGTTTTTCTAAATGCATGCGGAGCTCCAATTGGAGAAAGTGTGGGAATCTTCGACGGAAGCCGTATTTCTCCAGACATTATTTGGGGAAAAGGAGTTCCGGATGCTCCTAATTGGTGGACAATCTTCAAAGACAACATTCGGAATATTATTTTAAGGTCTTATTTTCACAATAAGTTTTTTGTAAATGATCCGGATGCTCTTGTATTAAGGGATTATAATAATGGAAACGATTTCGTCAAGCTAAATTATAATCAGGCGAAATTGTGGGCGACCGCTCTCGGAATGAGCGGCGGGACGATATTTATAAATGAGGATATGAATAAATTATCCCAAGAAAGGAAAAAACTTTTCGAACAGATTTTACCGGTCTGGGGAAAAGCGGCTCATCCGCTCGACTTTTTTGAGCAACCTTACCCGACCGTAACACACATTAATGTTAACAACCAGTCAACTCCTACCCAGTTGGTGGCAATCTACAATCTGACTGACTCAGTAATGAATAAGTCTGTCTCACTTAAGAAACTCGGGCTGGGGAAGAATGTAATAGCAGTGGATTGTTGGAGTAAAGATGTAATTGGAAATATTGAAAATAATTTAATCATAAATAAAATACCTGCTAATTCTGTTAAGGTTATGTTGTTAAAAAATAGGCCGGACACGCCATCCTTTTTATTCCTTGATGCAAATATATATATGGGTGCAGACAGAGTTTGGGAATCATACTCAAATTCTCACAAAGAGCTTATCGTGAAAATAAACAGAGCCCAATTAAATAAAATACCTGGGCTGTACATTTACGTTCCTTCAAATTATAAATTAAAAAATTATTCAAATGAGGATATCATTTGGAAGGACGAAAATGGCTTTATAATTAGAGATAATAAATATCAAAGTGAAACAGAAAGAGTATTTAAGTTTGAGTAATAATAAGTAATCTAAAATGGAGTAAATATGTCAATTTATAATATATGGATCATTGCCTTTATTTCATTGTCCTTAACTGCGCTTCCCATGAAAATTGAAGCAAAAAAGATAACAAGGAATGAACGGCATAAAACAGTCGGTTTAACATTATCTAAAAATAATTTCAATGATGTGAAATTAAATTTTAATAAGAGTAACATTTATGATATTATTTCCACAGGATCAAATCCTTTTGTTGTAACCGATCCGATCCGCCAAAAGTTACAGACAAATGATTATAAGTTGTCATTCGAATATTTCTGTCCAAAGGGTATCGATAATTTTGAAATATATTTTGGGCCTGATTTCAACGAGAGCGAAAAAATTATTGTTAGAAGGCTCTCTCCAAGCGAAGGCTGGGTGCTGTTTTCAATTAACCTCAAAAAAACAAATACAAAATGGGGAGAAACAGGGGGTCTACTTAAGCTGAATTTTGGAAACCGTGTTGGAACGAGAATACAAATCCGTAATTTTGAATTGGGTTTACAAACCAAACATGATGCGGAATTAGCCTTAGCAAAAGAAAATAATAAAAGGAAAGAGTCGATTCTTGACGAAGATCTGATAAAATACCTTGCAACCGATTATGAATCCGAAATTAAATCAATTAAAGTCGGAAAACAAAAAATATCTATCGAAGGAGTTGCAAATTCTAAAGATAATGTTTATTTGTGCGAAGTACCTCCATATCAAGACGTAACTGAAGAACAACATTTTGCCTCCGTAACACCTATCCCTAATAATAAATTTCTAATTACATTGACACGATATTTTAAAACTGACGGTTATAATTATGATCGATTATTATCTAAATGGGTATTGGCTGTAAAAACAGATAGCGGTTATAAGCTTATTTCGCACGCTCATTATGCGGATCAAATAACTCCGGAATATAATTTACCCGATGAAAAACCTTTATCTAAAAAAGGTCTTGGCGGTTTTAGCGTTGATAGAGGGCATGTTAAAGACCTCGAAGATCTTGGTATAACGAGCGTAACTGTTAATGTATGGTTTACCAAATTTATGTATTCAAAACCCTCTTCCGGCAGGATTGAACATATCTATAACGGCATTCCATATTACTTCGATAAAAAAGCCGTTGCAAGTTTAGATTCTACTTTGAGGACAACTGCAAATAAAAAAATAATTGTCTCCGCTATTCTTTTGGTTAATAAAGCCAAAGATTGTCCCGATCCAAAAATTGGAGAATTATTGCAGCACCCGGATTTTGATCCCGCAGGAATATACAGCATGCCTAATATGTCTAATCCTGCAAGCGTTAATTGCTATGCAGCTGCTATTGATTTTCTCGCAGGCAGATATAGCCGTCCTGATAAAAAATACGGCAGAATAAACCATTGGATTATCCATAACGAAGTTGATGCAGGGTGGGTATGGACAAACGCCGGTGAAGAACCTGTTAATGTTTTCATGGATACTTATATCAAATCAATGCGGATAGTTTATAATATTGCTAGAAGTTATAATCAATATTCGAAAGTATTTATCTCTTTAACTCACTATTGGACTTGGACTCCGGATAAACATTTTTATTTACCGAAAAAATTATTGGAATTACTTGTAGATTATTCGAAAGTTGAAGGTGACTTTGATTGGGCAATAGCTCAACACCCTTACCCCGAAGATTTGTTCAATCCAAAAAGCTGGTTAGATACTCTTTGCACATTCTCTTTTAACACCCCGCTTATAACATTTAAGAATATTGAAGTCCTAAATGATTGGGCAAATCAACCATGGACTTATTATCTCGGTAAATATCCCAGGATAATTTATTTATCCGAACAAGGACCTAATTCACCGGACTATTCGGACAAAAGCTTGCAGGAACAAGCAGCTTGTATGGCTTATGCTTGGGAAAAAATTGAAAATCTTAAAAACATCAAAGCATTTCAATATCATAACTGGATTGATGGTCGCGGCGAAGGTGGTTTGCGCATAGGGCTTCGTCGTTTCCCTGATGACAGTACTGATCCCGGAGGGCGTAAACCAATCTGGTTTGTCTATCAAAAGTTAGGAACTACTCAAGAAGACTCAGCATGTGAATTCGCAAAAAAAATAATCGGGATTCAAAACTGGGATGAGGTTAGGTACTCAGGCCCTATAGATTCTACTGAAAGAGCAGCGTTATACCGGAACGTTCAAAGTGATACATGGGTTGCTACAGATGCTTTGGGACGAAGTCTTCCTGGTTATAACGAATGCGGTCCCATCAAAAAAGACAGATTCGTAGGGATTTTTTATTTTATGACGCATATACATCACGGCGATAAAGGACCCTTCAATGTTACCGAGATTCTGGAAAATAATCCCATTTATCCCAATTGGGGTGACGGTACTAATTATTATTGGGGTGAACCGGAAATTGGTTATTATCTAAATACCGATGAATGGGCTATTAGGAGGCACGCTTATGAACTGACAAACGCAGGCATTGATGTAATTATATTTGATGTTACCAACGATGTGACTTTCCCGGAGGTTTATCTCTCAATTTGCAAAGTATATCGGGAAATGAGAGCTGAAGGTGAAAAAACACCCGACATAGCATTCTTAGGCAGCGAAATTTCCGTTAATAAATTATGGAATGATTTTTATAAAAAAGCTCTTTACCCTGATCTTTGGTTCTACTGGAAAGGTAAACCATTAATCCTTTTTGGTCAGCATGAAATACCAAGCCGGCACAAAATGAACGACGTTAGATTCTCTGAAGAAATCAATAAGTTTTTTACCATTCGACAAAGCTGGGCATGGACTTCTTTACCATGGTATCACAGTTGTCCTTACGGTAAAGATAAATGGCCTTGGGTTGACCATTACCCCCAGGCAATAGGATGGCACGATTCCCCCAATGAAAAAGAAATGGTGCCTGTTGCTGTGGCTGAACATCCTTTATCTAATATCGGCAGAAGTTTTCATGATTTTTATCAACCTAAAACAGACAAATACGATCTGACTCCTTTCACGGAGCAGGGTTTGTTTTTTCAGGAACAGTGGAATCGAGCATTAGAAGTTGATCCTAAATTCGTTTTTGTTACCGGCTGGAATGAATGGAGCGCAGGCAGACAAATTATGGGAAAAGATATTATTAAAGAACTGGAGAAATGGAAATTCTATCCCGGTGCACAACTTGGTAAAGCTGGTAAACCTATTAAACGGGGTGAATCTTATTTCATTGATCAATATAACGAAGAATACAGCCGCGATATAGAACCAATGAAAGGCGGTTATACAGACGATTACTATTATCAACTGATTGCGAATATAAGAAAATATAAAGGTGTCGAAAAACCAGTAGAAGCCGGTTTACCAAAAACCATTGCGCTTGACGGGAATTTTAATCAGTGGGAAAGCATAACTGCTACGTATTATGACCATATTGGAGATGCCAGTCATCGCAATTCCGAAGGAGTCGATGAAGCAGGACCTTATATTAATAATACCGGAAGAAATGATATCGAAAAATTAAAAGTAGCCAGAGATTCGGATAACTTTTATTTTTATGCCGAGACCGTAGAATCTCTTACTCCCTATACTGGTCACAACTGGATGCTGCTGTTCATTGATGTCGATACTAATAAGGCTACTGGATGGGAAGGCTATGATTTTGTAGTAAATAATAAAATAATTAATGAAAATACGACTACAATAACCAAGCTAAATAAAGACGGTTCTTTAGGCACCTCTGTCAATATACCCTTTAGGATGAGCGGAAATAAACTTATGATTGAAATACCGCGCAAATTTATTGCAAGAAGTGGGAAAGCTACCTTTGATTTTCATTGGGCAGACAACATAAAAAAAATAGGCGATATAAAAGAATTCTTCTTAAGTGGAGACAGCGCTCCCGATAGAAGATCAAATTATCGTTATACAGAATAAAAGGTTGAGCTTAATAAACTGAATATTATGAAAGATAAACCATGAATTACATAACACGGTCTGTTGTATTTCCTATAAATATGATGCTCGCTATATTCTTTGTATCGGTTTTTTCGGTTACCAATTTAGCCGCTCAACCAAAGCATGAAAAAGTGATTAGGTTTCGTCCGCCGACTTTTGATCCAACTTATGGTATGGCTGAATCAGTCCCTTTACATAGATCAGAACATGTTAAAAGCAATGATGAATACTATCTCCTGCATATGTCTATTTTCCCTAAGAAAGTTTCTGTCCCATTGGGAGAAATGAAAATATCAGGTGCTAAAACTCTTGTCGGTCCCAAAAAAGGACTGGCAATTATATTACCGGGTCCTTCGACTGCAGACACACAGCATGTATTAATTTTTGATTTCGGACAGGAATTGGCAGGAAGAGTGCAAGTCTGGGGGACTAAGGGTGCAAATTTGATTGTAACAACTGGTGAATCGCTTCAGGAATGCACCCATCAGGAACCAACTTTGGACAATCACGGTCCCTTCTCAATAACATTAGCGGGAACTCAGCCTTCATCTACGCCCTACACTGCCTTTCGTTATGCAAGGATTGAATACAACGGTACCAAGCCTCTCCATCTAAAACAAGTTCGATGCGACTTCAAATATTATCCCGTCAAATATAAGGAATCTTTCAACTGCTCTGATTCGCTGCTTACTCGGATCTGGTATACAGGTGCTTATACGGCACATCTCTGTATGCAAGAAGATATCTGGGATGCACCGAAGCGCGATCGAGGTCTCTGGATCGGCGACTTGCAGGTTACAGGACAGACGATCAATGTTGCTTTCGGTGATAAATTCTTAATGGAGCGTTCAATAGAGCGTGTTCGGGATAAGGCACAGGGAGGGCGCCCGGATAACGAGCTCCCGGTAAGTGAGGTTAACTCGATTCCGGGATATTCCGCAGCTTGGTTTTGCACTTTAGCTGACTATTACCTCCATCAAGGAGATAAAGCTTTTCTGCAGAGACAGCACGCGAAAATAATCTCCCTCTTAGAATATTTGAAAACTGATTTCGATAAAGATAATCTATTCAATAATCCCCACAATGTGTGGGATTTTTGTGATTGGTCTCCTGGTTTCATTATAGACAATCAGCTTGCTCGAGCCACAACTGATCTTTATATAATCCTTGGAGTAAAAAAAGCCGTATACCTACTCGATCAGCTTGGAGACACCGCAAACGCTGACCGTTACGAAAAATGGGAAAGTCAACTAGTTCAAGCAGCTCGCGCAAATCTTTATAATGTTTAAACAGATTCCTTCAGCGATAGACTGCAAGAAAACGTGATGGCAATTCTCTCGGGTGTTGCTACATCGCAAAAGGATTCCATCATATACCAAAGTATTATCAAACCGGGAGGAACAGCTTGGATAGTACCGCATGGAAAAGATCTCAGTAATAGCGAAGTAATGTCTCCTTACTACGGTTATTTTGTTCTTTCCGTAATGGGTAAACTCGGTGAGAATCAAGATGCCCTGAACTTATTGCGAAATTATTGGGGGAATATGCTTTCACGGGGCGCAACAACTTGGTGGGAAGTATTCGATCCATCCTGGCCGCGCGACTTTAACTGGGTAATTGATAGAATGAATTATATCAGTCTGAGTCACGGATGGTCCTCCGGACCAACATCCTATTTAACCGAAAACATACTGGGTGTGCGACCTAATGCACCAGGATATACCGATGTTATCATCCGACCAAATTTGTGCAGCCTTGAGTGGGTAAAAGGTGATGTTCCAACTCCGCATGGAATTATTTATGTTAGAGCTTACCGCCAAAAGAGTCGGCTCATAGTGAAGGTTAAACTGCCTGCAGGCATCAAAGCGCATGTTGAAGTTCCCGGTGAATCAAAGGTCTTTGATCGTCAGGGCGAATATATAATTAAATCGAAATAAAGGAAATTGAAAAAATGAAATATAAATCCGTACATACTAAATTACTCCGGTATATAATTCTCTATTTGCTATTTGTGATTTTTCTTTTTGATGTAAAGGTAAATGCTCAATCAATTCCAAAATCACTTTATGTTGGTGCATCTTATTACCCTAAAATATCAAGCGATAAGATAGATTCAGACATTCAAAAGATGAAGGAAATCGGAATCAATCAAGTAAGGTTCAATGATTTTGACTGGATAAGTGAGGAACCTAAAGAGGGAGTATACGATTTGGGATGGTTGGAAAATGCTGTTGATAAGTTTACGAAGGCAGGCATAGCCGTTGAATTATGCACCCCGACTGCGGCGCCGCCGATTTGGCTCGAGGAAAAACATCCTAGTATTCTGCCAGTAAATGCTTTGGGCTTAGTTGTAGGACATGGCGGCAGAAGGCAATATAGTCCTAACTCAAGTGTCTATCGCGAATATTCCAAAAAAATAGTAGCAAAGCTGGGACAAAAGTTCGGCAGACATCCGGGAATAATTGCATGGCAGATTGATAACGAATTTTGGGGAGATGACTATTCCAATAATTCTTTAATTGCTTTTCATAAATGGCTTAAAAATCGATACGGTACAATTGAGAATCTAAATACCTTATGGTGTACGGAACTATGGAGTCAGAAATATCAAACATTCAATCAAATCCCATTGCCGGATCCATATAGAGCTGCCGCCGGTCAACATCCTTCACTATTATTGGCATATAAACGATTCATGAGTGATAGCTATATATCATTTTGCGATGAACAAGTAAAGACTTTAAGGAAATATACAAATGTGCCAATCACTACTAACGGTCACAATCCTCTTTTCCAAGAAATTGATTATGAAAAATTATTTAAGAATCTAAATGTGGTCTGTTACGATTCGTATGCAGGTCCTAAAGAATTATATCGTTATGCTTTCCAAGCAGATTGGATGCGAGGTTTGGGAAAACCTTTCTGGCTGGCTGAAACAGATGTTAGTGTTAGCGCCGGAACTTCAGTATCGAACGTTAACGACTTTGCAGATTACAAAGGATCCTTAAGAACAAAAATGTGGCTAAATTATGCACTCGGCAGCGACTTGGTCAGCTTTTGGTTGTGGCGCCAGCATTGGGCTGGACAAGAGTTAGAACATAGCGGGTTACTTTATCCATGGGGTGATGAAAGTGTAAATACTCCTGAGATTCAAGAGGTAGCAAAAGAATTAAATCATTATGGTGATTGGCTGCGAAGCACTAAACCTAAGCAGGCAACTGCCGCTCTATATTATGAAATACCGATGCAGTGGATATTTGAAGCGACTCCGATAGCAGAAGGATTCCAGTATGATGCAGCCATAACTTCTTATTATAATATGTTGGTTGACGCTGGATTAAACAGAGATGTTATAATGGCAAATGCAGATCTAAATAATTACAAGACTCTTTTCTCTCCTTACATGCCTGCCTTTGAAAAAGGACAACTTAAAAAAATAGAAAGCTTTGTGGAAAATGGCGGAACGTGGGTTCTCGGACCGCTTTCTGCTTGCAGAACTTTAGAAGCAACGGCACATAAAAATGCCTGCTATGGTACTGATCTAGAAAATTGGCTCGGAATACATGTTCGGCACAGATTACCGCCGTCTAATGAAACTCGAATTGTTACAGAGAATGATACTGCAAAATGCATCTATTGGTGCGATGCTTATGAGGTTAAAAACAATCAAAAAGTAATTGCTAAATATGAAAACGGTGCCTTAGACGGAATGCCGGCAATCGTTGAATGTAAAATTGGGAAAGGGCGAGTATTCGTTATGGGTACTAAACCTGACGATTCATGGATGATTAATTTTGTTAAAAAAATAACAAGTGAAAAATCCTATTCTGCGGACCCAGGAGTTTTTGTTATCGAAAGAGTTGATAAAGAGAACAAACCAGCGGGAATAATTGTAGTTAATACAAATCAACATGAAGCAAAATATGTATATAAAGGAAAGACTCATATAGTTGAAAGTTATGGAGTGAAGATTGTACTGCACCCTTAAAAGCAAGAGAGAAAATAGATAAAAAGAGTAGAGAAAAATTAAGCAACATTTTTATAATTATTTAGTTTTTCAAATTCAATTGGACTCAAATAACCTAAAGCAGAATGAGGA
>Ga0207433_10010138_pt1 | contig 14776 bp, 8 predicted proteins | sample YelNatPaOPGAMG01_FD_187559 | JGI IMG/M metagenome (GOLD analysis project Ga0207433, IMG submission 187559) | Hot spring thermophilic microbial communities from Obsidian Pool, Yellowstone National Park, USA - OP-RAMG-01 (SPAdes) (version 3) | ecosystem: Environmental > Aquatic > Thermal springs >... | reverse complement strand
ACTTCAAAGAAAGCAACATAAATATACGGACAAACATGCTTCTTGGACAAAGACAACAAAGCATCAATTGGAATATGGATACAAGGCTCATTTCTCATGCGATACCGAAACATCCTTGATCCTGAAACCAACATTTCGCAGATTAAAAACAGATTTTGGGATTTATTAGGAACACATGTTTTGAAGTTGAAAAATGATTGATTTATGTCCATCTACTGATATGATCTATACAGATACTGATAGTGGAGGGAGAAGAATGGAAATCACAACAAAGCAACTGGATCACCATGGACTTGTGGCTGGGACATTCGATAAGTTTGGAATGGGAGAGGTGATTGAAAAGAGAATACCGAAAGGGCGAAACTGCAATCTTTCAACGTCTACGATAATAAAAGCGATGATCATATTTTTGAAAGACAAAAGTTTCGGAGTAAACGATGTGTATCTGAAAAAGCCAGGAAGGATTCAAGCACTGGTGATGATAATGGTATTGACGTTATTGGTATACTCGCTTGCGGAATGGGAAATAAGAAATAGATTGAGAGAAACAGGACAAACATTTCCAAATCAGTTGAAAAAGCCGACGAACAGACCAACATTCAAATGGGTATGTCAGAACTTCATGAATATAACGGTTGTAAGTGTGATTACAGATAGGCAAGAAATCAAGCAGATAGCGAATTAAAAGATTTACAGATCAAAGTGATAAAACTTTTGGGAGAAGAATATGAAAAATATTATTTTTGATCAAAGATGTGCGGAATGTGGGTAATTAGATAGATGAAAAGCATAATCTACCCATAAGTATCAAAAAATCACGTTTCCAAATTTTTCATTCTTCCAATTTACCTTTCAAAAAGGCATCTTCTGGCTTTGCTATCGGAAGAGGAATTATATTTTCGAGCGAGCCCAAAGAAGAAACAAGATTGGGAAAATGTTCTATTGGAATGGCCACAGTTCTTGCACCGTTTTCGGAGAGCATTTTCAATCTGTCAACAAAAGATGATGTCGTTTTTAGCATACCCGTTATTGTCATTTCACCAATGACTGCGAAACCTTTTTTCATGGTGGATCTATGAATTGCAGAAAGTATTGCTACGAAAATTGCAATGCTTACATCTTCTCCTATGGCATTTCCTATCATTGGAGTGGCTTGCACTGTTATATTGTAATCCTTTAGTCTGGCGGCCTGCGGCATCAATTTTTTCTCTTGAGATTCGAGATAAGTTTTGACATTTTTAACACTTTCTTTGAAATCTGAATCTCCTCCGCTTGATGATATTTTCCCTTCTCCTTGGTTTACTACCACTTCGATCTTGATAAGATTTGCTTTTCCACTTGCCATAGAGACGGTATAAACAGTTCCTGGAGGAAGCGGATCCTGGGATATCATAACATTGGTTCCTCCTTCGGGAACGGAAACGTATTTTTCTGTTCTCGTTTCTTTATTTATGTAAGAAAACTCGGTATTCCAGAATTCGAGGCCACCCATCTTTTTAAGTTGTTCTTTGACTCTTCTGCGCATTTCAATGGAGAATGTTAAAATCTCTTCTATGTTTTCTTTGGTATAATTTCCATTAGGAAAAAGGATCTTTATAAGGCCAGAGCATGTTTTCTTAACAGCTTTTTCATCTCTGCTATTCAACTGTGATCCGAGCGTGAAGTATTTTTCGATATCATTAACAAGAGAAACCTGTCTTAGCGATCTCAAAACTTCGGCGAAATAATCTATAGCGAATCCGAAGTGATTGGTCAAAAGGTCACTGCTCAATTTTTTTATTTCCCATCCAGGAAGATAGGCGTGAATGCGATCCATAAGAGCGGTATCCTGCATTTCAACAGGAAAAGGTTCGAACAGATTTGAAAGTTTTAAAAGAGTTTGAACATCGTCATTTATATTTCCGTTAAATACCATTGATGCTTCGGCAACAATTTCGACTTTTCTTGCGAATGAACCAGATTCCATGTAATCTTTAAGTATCTGAAGGGCAGATTTATCTTTAAAATTGATTCCTGCAACTTCATCGAATGTCACGACATCCCATTCTCCTATGAGTCCTGTTTTTCTTAAATTAAGGTTATAAAAAAGTTGTGCCACGGTCGTATTCCCACCGGAAATCAGAATTGCATAAGGAGAAATCTCTCTATATATAAAAGATTTTCCAGTTGCCCTCGGCCCCAACTCAACAAGATTGTAATTCTTTTCAGCAAGGGGGACAAGTCTTAGAATTTGAAGAAATTTTTCCCGTCTGGTCATTTTCGATGACTCGAGCCCTATTGATCTTATTATGAGATCTATCCATTCATCAATCGTGAAGTTCGAACGCTTTGAGACAAAATCATCTTTTGTAAAGTTAGACAACTGAATTGGATGTATTTCTTCCACGACAAAAGGTCTTCCTGGATGATTTTCGAAATCGTATCTCAGATCAATGATAGCCCACATTCCACCATAAAGCATTTTGGGATGTTCGATTACAAGTTCGTCAGATATTATTCCGTTTTGAACACTTAGATTTTGAAGATCGGCAACGTATTCATTTTTATCAATATCAAGTTTAGCACTTATTCTGTCTATTATTCTGAATTGACCTCGTTCTCTTATCTGTGATTTCATATATTCGGCCATGTCCGATCTCAAATAATGTTCACTCAAGATCTTCTTGACATTTTCAATCCCTTTTTCACTTGAAGGATCTCCATAATTTCCAAGTAAATGTTCTAAAACGTATGTGGGAACATTATATCCGATCTTGATCTTTCTTACTATTGACTTTTCTATCACGTAATCGTGATAAAAATTGAATACCTTTGAGTCAAGTTCGTCCATCTCCATTCAAATCACCTCAAAAAAGTTCTTCGCGAATGGGTTGATAAACCACATCGATGGAATCAAGATGTGATTCATCATCGGCATCATACAGATCTATTTTAAAATGTTCTTCGGGATATGCATCAAAAAAAATAGGTATTTCAATACTTTCACCTTTTTCAACAGGCTTTTTGGCATCAAATTTTTCTTTCTTAACTTCAATATAGACTTTTCTTGGTTCTCCATCAAGTAAGCCATTACTTGTCACTACTACATTTGTCCGCTTTTTTCTCAAAATTTTGAGTTGATCTTTTCTACTATCTATCGAAACTTGCAATTTAACTTTATTTTTATTTTTGAATATTACATGGGGAATAAGTACTTCCTGAATACTTATACCACCGTGATAAAATTCTCCATTTTTGTCAAAACTTGAGTTGTAATCAGCGTATGCTATGAAAGTTTCTCTTATTTTTTCATATTTCAAATCTTCAGAACTTTTACTTAGCAATTTATATCTTCCTGAAAAATCAAAAGAATCTTGCTTTCCCTTAATTGTTTTATTTGCATTTCTTATAAGGCAAAATCCATGATCGCTCACTATATGAACTGTGTATCCACTTAAAATAAGCTTTTTTGTATTTTCGGCGATCTCATTGAGTATTTCTCGGGAAATGAATTTAAGTAGTTCGCTGTGTCCTGCTTCATCTAAATCTCTTGACGTTAAAATTAATTTTTCCGGAGCGTTAGAAGGGATCTTTTCAAGAGAATATATTTCAATTCCCTTGACAATTCTTTTTATATTTTCTTCACGAGATTTTACATCTGATATCCTCTTGTTTGTTTCATTTTCAACGATGAAAAAATTCTTTTCTTCATAGTCTTTTCTTACATTACCGGATGAGAATAACGCACCCATGCCAACTGGTGTTATTGTTGGCGTCATGGCGATGATTGGGATGACTTGTTTGTCGATTCCTGTACTTTCTATTTGGATAGATAATCCAAGTTCATATCTTAGCGCATCTGCAACAATAACGGCCTGTTTCCCTTCTTCTTCAAGAATTCTTCTTAATAAGCCAGTTTGATTCGTTATTTCGTTTTCTTTCGGATCGTAGAATCTAAGCCAGATCGAATTGACCTTTTTAAGTGTTGAATCGATCTCATCTCTTGCCCACTCGATGATTTCTTGAGGTAAATTGCTTATTTCGAGGATCCTATCAAGACGATCAAATTTCCATACAAAATCACCGTATGCCTTGATTATTTCATCAAGTGAATTTATCCTGCTCAGATCCCTTTGTTCAAAAATAACCTCAAGTTGAGCTAATTCATTCCAGTAAATCCCTTTTTTATTATCTTCGAAAGTGTTGCGCAATTTGGCTCTCTCTTTAGCAAATAGAAGTAAATCTTTGTTTTTAGTATTAAGAAAGTCATTTATTGTCTTATTAAAAAGATCCTTTTCTAAGTAAAAAAAAGGATGGTTAGATCTTGAGACGATCTTGTCCATGTTCTCGATAAGATCATTTTTTCTTTCTTCTTCAAATTTTTGAGCGCTTTTCAAAAACGCACTTTCCATTTCCTTTGAATCTTCCAATTTTTTATAGAATTTTTTTATCTCTTCTGATGGATTATCAAAGAAATAGGATTCAAAAATTTTTTCGATAAGTCTATCTGCTATCTCTGAAGGTTTCAGATTTTCACGCAATGTAAGCCCAAACTTGTGCGGCAAAAACTCCTTGACGATGAAATCCATCTCTGATGAATTTATTCCATTCCACAACGACGGATCTTTTATGAGATCCCATACTTTGTTTTCGACTTCTTCAAAAAGAACTTCTATTCCCCTTTGATTTACCCTATCCCACCAGTTCTTATCTTTGGAAAATCCTATTTTAATTATATCTATTAGCATTTTTTCGTCATTTTCCTTATCGATACCAAGTTCGCGTGCGATACTTTTAACTTCAAGATTTATAAAATTTCCTTTGTCAAAATACTCAGCAAGATGAACAAAGTCTCTTTCGGAGATATTTTTTGTTACTATGATAACTTTATTTCCATTTCTTTTGCATTTTTCAGCCTTTATCATGATGAAAAACTCATCATCAACGGCGTCAAGAAAGAGATACTTCCATCCAGATTTTTCAAGTTCGGATATAAAGTCACTTTCGATTAGCCCAAAGTTATCAACGATGACAACGGGAAGAGATTTGTCCTTTGATTCCAATTTTTCAATTATTTTCGAGGCAACGTAAGACACAAGATCACTTCCTTTATTTAATCATCTTATAATGTCTTCGCTAAGCGGTTTGCCATTTAACAGATCATGTTTTTGAAGATAAGCAAGGTTCTTTGCAACTCCGTCATCAACTTTTGGATCATAGCCTTTTTTTAAAAGTGAATCGATCTTTTCTTCCATGCGATCGATTTCTCTCAACTTATCATTTATTTCAGATCGCTTTTTATCGTTTGTTTCGGATGATAAAATGCTATTCAGAATTGATTTTGAACTCGAAAGATATTGAGATTTTATCAAAAGCAATTTATCTCTCGACCACATGTGATGAAGTACAAAAAAGTTAAAATTTTTCGAGTCGGATACAATGTGAAAGACTATTGGTCTGTTTTTAAAACGTTTCGTGTGATCATCAAAAAATCTGCTAAAAAGATATTTTTCTATATCGACACCAAGTATTTTTTCGAGATAATCATAATAATCTATTATTCCAAGCACTTTCCATTTTTCTTTGAGCCTTTCAAAAAGATTTTTTTCATTTGTCAACGAATCAAGAGGTACTATACCGTCTTTGCTTTCTCGCATTATCTCTATAACTTTAGCCTGAATATGTTCCGAAACGACATCCTTGACTGCTTCGGCTGGCAATTCATCAATCTTCTTTATTTCTTCTACAACACATGAAGGGCTTACTTTGAGCCTTGAAGAGATCTCTTCGACAATCCCAAATTCCATCCCGTCTATCGCTTCGGACTTACCCGATCCTCTATCATGCCTGTGAGTCAGATAAATTTTTTTCAATTCTTCTCTTTCCGAGTTTGTGAGTTCTCGATCTGGATACATTCCAGTAGGAATTCCTTCAGAAGACAGCACCTCGACAACAGCCTCAAGATCTTCAGGTACAGATCCAGATTCGGTCGATATCACGGCATCAAGGATCGAATAACTTTCGGGCAACAAATCATACGATCTTAACACTATCTCGTCTATTCTTGCTTCGTTAGAGAGCAAATTTGATTCAATCTTTGCTTTGTAAATAAAAAATTTTTTCAACGCTTCGCGGACTAATTTTCCCGTCGAAATTTTTCCATTCAAATCTTTTAAAGCCCAAGAAATAGGATCATGGATAAAATTTCTTTCGATAGCATGAAAAGAATAAAACATCTTTTTCAAATCCACATTTTCACTTGCTAATCTTTTCAATTCTACGTTTAATGCTTGAGAATTTGGAATTGGAATCCTTTTGAGATTACCTACCTGATAAACGGTAGGATTTAAAACACTCATAACAAAAAGTACAAGTTTTGAGTTCATAATTGCTAAATATTCTAAGATAAATAGGTGTTGGGTAAATATTGAGGAACCTTCAACATCAAATATACAATTTGAAGGCAAATATCTCATGGTAAATCCAATGGAACTAACAAATGAATACGTCAATCCTTCTTTGAAGTAATAAGATTCATTTTGAGGCCTTGATCTCTGTTTTCCTTTTTCATCAACAAAATGTTTCAATTCTTCTCCATCATTTTTCCAATTTACAACCCACCATAAATTTCCGTACCATTTGTTGTACGGTCCGCCCTTGGCATACATAACCCATTTTTTATGATCAGATGCGTAATTCTTTGAAATATCATCTTCGTTTACTTCCCACCAATAACGCAAAAATCTCTCATTATCTGCCGTTCCAAGGCCTTGAACCACACTTGCATATTTTTCAAGAGGTTGATATTTAACAAACAAATTTCTTATTTTATCACTTATCCAGTATACAAATGGAGAATCTGGAATTAGTAAAAACTTTGATTGATTTAATTTAAAAACATAATTTACTTTTTCTTCATTTTTAAGCTTTAAGATACCGTTTTTCAAATTTTGTTGTTTAAATTCGTTTTTAAATTCATCGAGTTTAAAATAAATTCCTTCATTATTATTTGGTTGTCTTGATAGGATAAATATACAAGTGTCAACTAACACATCTTCAAAAACGCCTCCTAATCCAAACTGAACAAAGTTTTTTATTTCAAGATTTTTCAATATCCAATTTCTCACCTTTTCATAACTTGATATAAACATAAAAGTCTGAGGTGTTATCATTCCAACGTATCCATCTGATTTGGCAAAATCGACGCATCTTTTCATGAAAGTTGCATAAAGATTTTTATCGAAATCTTTGTAATTAGTTCTAACAAATTTTTTGTATTCATCGGTCATATCAGAAGAATCCAAATATGGAGGATTGGCGACAACTATGTCATATTTTCCTATGATTATTTCGGCAAAATTCATTCCTTGTGCTATATTTTGACCATATACTTTCTCATTTATTATAAATTTTTTTATGTCTTCAAGTATCTCAATTTCTTTCTTTTCCCAATAATTTTTGTCAAACAACAAAGGTTTATTTCCCGCAGATTCTTCTTTGAATTTTTCAAACAGGTCATTTATATTAATAAGAAGAGAACCAAATTTTTTGGCATTTTTGAGATACTCCCAGATCTTTTCAATGAAATGTTTTATCTCTTCATCTCTATATTGAGAGACAATTTTCCGGAGTCTTTCTCCGTTGAACATGTTAAAATCTGCAGAGACGACATTAATGGTACATTTGATGAATTTTTTTGTGTGATCGAGCACCTTCAGATAAAGATTCAAAATCGTCAGTTGAATGGCTCTCTCGTCTATATCGATGCCATACAAATTATTTTCCAAAATCAAAGAAGGAATTTTATCTTCCTGATAACCTTGCTCTTTGTATATTTTATAAAGTAGATCAAAACTATAGATCAAAAAATTGCCACTTCCGCAAGCAGGATCGAGAATTTTTATGTCTTCGATTTTCTTTTTTTCTCTTTCGGCCTTGAGTGCTTTTTTTGAAATTGGAATGTCGAGTTCACCGTACAATTTAGAATCAGGATACATCTCGAGATAGTATCTCCCTAGAGTATTGTCAACGATGTACTTAACAATCCAATCGGGAGTGTAATGTTGCGATTGATATTTTATATCGTTCTCATCGATTTTACTCTTTTTTGCTTTAATTCTTTTTCTTTCGAAGGAGTTGTAATATTGGTACATCCATCCTATTATGTCATGATTTCTCCATTCTTCTTCCGAAATTGAATTTATCAAATCTACGACGGCCATTGTATCTGTTCCAACTGGTAATTCTCCATAACGGTACTCACCAAAAAGTTGTTCAAGGTCTTTTGAAAAATTATCAAATGTTTCTTTCAGGACTTCATTTATCCCCTCCCCCGGTTGGGAAGCCAAGGAAGGATCTTTTGAGATGGCAATAAAATGTTTTGTACTTTTGCCATCTGTTTTTATACTTTTCGTAATGACTGTTTCAGATATGATGCCACGTGTTTCCATTACTTTTATTCCGATGAGTCTATTAAAGAGTGTGAATGAAGCCTCATCGATAAATTTTCGACGCGCTTTTTCATAACCGTAGAGTGCTTTGTCCGCTTCGATAACGGCCTTTATTCTTTCGTGAATTTCCTTGAATTCTGGCAAAGGATCTTTTATTTTGTCTTCAAAAAAACCGCTCCTTTTTAGGAGTGAATCGTAAGCATTTTCAAGAATTTTACGTATCTCAACGACAGTCTTTTCAAGATCAGGCATTATTTTTTCTCCTCTAATTCCTTTTTTATTTCTTCAAACCATGTACGTGAAAATTTTATATAATCATCTGAAAGATTCATTGATTTTTTTACTGCATTGATAGCTTTTATTATGTAATTCACATTAAGCCAAGTGTAAACATAAACAATTCTACCCTTAATATTTACTTCGGAATAACGATTATCAGGAGTTTCTTTTTCTAAAGTTATTAAGTGGTATTGTGAGCTGTCAGTTATTTTTATTCCTTTTTTTAAAAGTGTATCAAAGCTGTCAGTATTAATTTTGTCAAATGATCTAATTATGTTCAATAAAATGCCTCTCCAACTTTTTATCTCGATATTTTTATTATTTAAAATTATACTTGTTGTCGGAAACTTTAAATTTGTCATATTTTTTTGCAACACGAAATCGAGAAATTCTGAAAGTGTCACATTAAACTTTTCCATCGAAGATGACAGAAGTTCTGGATTTTCTGGTTGTGATCTTTTTTGATCTTCTCTCTCTTTTATCTTTTTTATCGTTTCTTCGCAAAGCAATTGTCGGTTCAAGATTCTTCCATTTTGAATTTTTCGATAGTCTTCTGCAAAAGCTTCAAGAATGTCCGAAAAATAAGGATTCATGAGTTTTATAAGTTCTATGTACTCAGAACCAAGTTCAATTCTTAAAAATACACGATCTTGTGAATTTTGCCATGTTTCATCTATAAACCACCATTCTCTACCGTTTGTTATCAGACCAAATCTGATGTTTCCGAAATTACAGTAGCCTATAAGTTGCCTTAAACTTCCATTAAGATCTTCACTGATATTTTTTGCCTCTATGGCTATTTGTGGTGTCTCATTAAGAAGAATTGCATAATCGACCCTTGTTGAATTGTTTATCTGTTGAATTGGATATTCTTCTCGAAGAACATTAGGATCGTAAATATCAATACCTGCCCACAACATAATAGGTTCAACGATAAGCCTTTTTACATCCTGTTCTGTTGCACTTGTTTTTTGAAGGATTTCGAGATTTCTTTTCGCTATCTCCAGAAAGTTTTTCTCCATCATTGATCCTCCAATTCTATTTCTATAACGGTACCATCATCTGTTGAAATGTTAGAAATCTTTTTTTTGAGATCTCCGTACTTAATTTTCTTTTTGAGTTTTATGATAGTTGTTTTCTCAACAGGCACATTTTTGGCAATTTCATAAGATTCCTTCATGAATTTGTCAAGTTCTTCTTGAAATTCTTTCAGATCACTTTCCATTTTAGTTGATAACAATTGAGTTTCGTAAAGTCCTAATCTACAATTGTCACATTTAAAGGAAAAAGTGATTTTTAATTCTGTACATTCATGATCTTTTATTTCTCGTTGGTAGTCAGAAAACCATTTTTGTTCTCTGACAATTTCTCCAAGTTCGTTCTTTTTCTGGGATGAGTTTTCAAGGAGTTCTGAAAATTCTTTTAAGATTTTTTCTTTTTCATCGTGAAATGGCTTAAAAATTATTTTGTATTCATTCCTTATTTTTTCAAAGAGTTCATTGATTTTTTCTTTATTTGTTAAAGGATATAAGATCATATTTTTGAACTGCTGTATATTTTTTTCTATTTCATCCTTGTTTATCGAAGATACCTTTCTGATCTCATCAAATACTTGATTTACAAAATCTTTTTTTTGCTTTAAACTATCTGAATTGTTCTTGATGAATTCTTTGTCTTCAGAGATTTTGATACTCAATTCACGAAATCTTTTTATGTTTGAATAGATATCTCTAAGAACTTGCAAATCTCCATTTTCAATTTTTGGTAAGAAGATATTTAAATCATTCACATCAAGACTTTCTGTTGGAAGGTTTTCGTCTACATTGAGTACTTGAATTGTTTCATTTACATACTTTGAATCTTCTACCAATTTTCTAAAGACTTTCTCGCCTACTTTTAAAAATTTACTGTTTGGATCTCCGATTTCGAGTTTATCTTCCTTTGCAATTTCATTGAAAAATTTCAAGATGGTTTCTTTTTCCTCAACTGGTATAGAATAATTTAAAGAGAAATTGGCATCTTTAAAATTTTTAGGTGTTGTCAGAATCGAGATTGTTTGATCATTGGTGTAGTCATCACTTTCATTTACCCTGATTTTTCCACTTCTTACCATTGCAGCAACGGCATACATTATCGTTTCCTGCGTCCAACCATAAGGTGATTTGCTGAAGTTTTCGATTATATCAGATCCTCTTGTATTTTTCTTAATAAACTGTGATATATTATTTATAAGTTTGTGGCCTTCTAACAATTCACCATCTTTATTGAAAACAGCATGATCACTGTCTGTTCTTATAAGATAAAGTTTGTTTTTTGGTTCTGTCAAAATTTTTTTGACATCTTCGATTTTTGCTTTGTAAGAAGTTATATTCGGATAATAAGTGCTTATAACATGGGAATTTATTATTTCTTTTATAGAATCTTCCAATTTTCCATTTACATATTTTTTGTTGTAGTAGTAAATAATTATTCCATTGTCAAGTGTAGACCTTATTTCTTTTTTAAGTTCATTGGATTTTTCTTTGAGTATGGTTTCATATTTTGTTCTTATATCATTGAAATGTTCGATATTCTGGTTTTGAAATGTATTTATTGCTTTATTTATTTTTTCAATCTCGTCTACTTTTTCTTCAATTTCATCCATTTGTTTTGGAATCACGTAAATAGTTTCTTTGTGATTCGCAGATTCAAATTCTACATCTTCAATATTCTGCTCGCCCGTATCTTTAAGAAGACTCTCTATCTTTATCAAAATACCACCTGATCTGCCCCGTTTATTTTCGTCATAAGACCATTCAATAGGTATTGATGGTCCCTCTTCTTTGTATGTAAAAGACAGATTTAGAGACTCTCGAAGGATTTCTTCGATCTTCTTTTTTTTATCAGGCAAAGTTATACTTTGTTGTTCTTTGTAGGATATGAATTCTTTCTCAATATCACTAACTATTTCTATTTTTCCATCATAAACTGTTACTTGTTGATCCTGTTCGAGAAGTTCAACACAATTATGAACATACTCTTTGAGTTTGTAAATATCCTGATTGAGATCAGAGATTAAAACTTTTGTTATAACGTCTTCATTCGAATTCATTTTGACATTTCTCATTATTTCGAGTGCCTTCATGACTTCAGATGGTTTAATCGTGCTGTTTGAACATTCAAATTTTCTATCAAGATTGAAGATATGTTCAATTCTGCCAGAACCAAAAAAAACACCAAGACTGTCAAAGATATCAACAAAACTAACACATCTTGTATATTCTTCATCCTTTAAACTTTTAAGTATCGTCTCGACTATTGATATCAATTTTCTTTCATTGGCCTGTGCATAGACACTACCTGTCGGTGATTGAATAAGATCAGGAATCAATCTCTGAATATGATATTCAAAGAAAGGATAATAATTCTTGAAACTATCTAAATTTTCCGTTTTAGGATAGGTTCCTATGTCTGTAATTGCCTGAATATTTCCTTTTTTTGCATTAAATATCTTTTCAATATCTGGGATTTTTTCTGTCTTTTTTTGAAGCATCCTTTTTCTTACTATCTCATCTACGTTTTTCGAGGTTATATCGAGTCTTATCGGAAATCTATCGATGATCTTGGAAAGATTATTTTTCTTCTCGATAAGATGAGTTACTTGATCAAGTTTTTCTTGAGAAGTAACTATAAGCCAAAGTTTCCCTCTTCCATCTTTTGCAAATGATTCAGCAATACCTTGTAATTGGGCAAGATATCCGTCATTATCTTTTTGAGAAGTTACAAATGATCCCATCTCATCTATTATAAAAACAATCCTCTCCTTCATTTTTTCAGATATCTCAAGACAAATTTTTGTGAAAGAAGCCGGTGTCAAATCATCTAAGTAATTATGTATAGCTGATTTTGAAAAATTTATTGCATCTTCTGAAGAAAAATTCTGTTTGTTTGTAAGATAATCCATCAGATATCTTCTGAATACCCCCTGATTTTCTCTTACTATTTCAGGATCAACGTTTTTTTGACGAAGATAATCTTTGAAATCATTATAGTATCCTTGTTTTTCAAGATCATATTCTATCGACGAAACGTTAAGATCTCTGGCATATCCAAACTTTTCAAATAATTTTTTTAACATTATTTTTTGTATTTTCTCATTTTCTGAATAAGAACTATCCTTAATTATTTCAAAGATAACAACTTTAGCTTTAATCTTTTCAATGTGTGACAGACGACCTTCAATGAACTCTTTTTTATTTGATGCATTCAGTCTTTCCTTAAATTTATCATGAACTGTTAATCCTGTCGGAAGGATAGGGTTTTCTATAAGATAACCGAGTATTTTTGCAAAATAGGATTTTCCCGATCCAAAAAAGCCTGATATCCATACATTTGTTTTTTCTGTTGAATCGATAACATAAGATTGAAGAAATTTTTCAAGTAAGTCCTCTATCTCTTCAGTAACTATGTATTCATCTATTTCTTTTTCCGCCAGCGCGCTATTTTGTTCATCAGCCTTGATAACAAGATTTATGTCTTGCTCAATATTAAGTGAGAAAAGGTCTTTTAATTTTGGCATTTCATCACCCCTCAAATTATCTCTGCACGATAAACAGAAGTAACATGTCTATTTTTCAAAAAGTGGAGTTCTTCTCCCTTTCTTTTTCCTGGATAGATCATTATAACCGGATAGTTTAGGTTCCCTGTAATCGATTCGATTATTTGATTAATCCTCAAAAGACCATTTAATATACCTATTCTGTAAACAACGACTATTTTATCACTGGATTTATTGATTATTTCTTCGATTATAAGATTAAGAAATTTTCTCAGAAAATTTTCTTTGTAATTATTTCCGTAGAATTCTCTGTCTTCTTTAAGATTTTCAAGTCCATACTCATCAGTTATTCTTAAAAGTACTTCAGAAATGTCTATATGATTCATACTGTCAAAAGTTTTCTGCAATTCTTCGAGTGCTTTTGTTTCTTCCTTTGGATCAACTGTCAGGATTATTACCTTTGAGCCCTCTGTTTTGCTCTTTATCTCATCGGGCCGTTTGAATAAATCTTCGAGTAGATGTATTTTATCTTTTAGAGTTATATCAGGATCTGATCGCATCTACAATTACCTCAAACTCTATTTTGGGGTCTATCCTTATAATATCACCAGATATTGCAAAGGAAATAAGTCCTCTTGATTGAATTTCTTTAAGTGATTGAATAATCTGTTTTTCTGAGAGCAAAAGATATTTAAAATCTTCTGCTTTGATGATTTGCAATGGTGTTTTCTTTGAATTTAAAAGATAAAAAACCAAAAATATAATTGATTCAATGTAGGGATGGTAAAAGTTGAATTGACAAATTTCATCTTTTGAAGCGAGAAAGCCAATTTTTTCAACCAAGGCAATATATCCCGTTACACATTTATGTGCTGTTACTGGTTTTAGCGTTACTCTCTCTGAAACAAAATCGCTTAGTTCTTGCTTTTTGAATAATCTATTCATTTGATACCTTTCAAAAATAAAATTTGTGGTAATCGAACGCATAAGTTCATCAGAAAGACAATTTTTCCAAAAAAGTATTTCTCTCTTTACCTGAGGATTTATATTCTCATCTGCTATAATTCTTGCAAAGGTTATAAGTTCTTCGGCTTTGAAACTTTTTACGTAATCTTTCATAATCCAATTTATGTAAGTTTTTCTCGCATTTTCTGATCTTATTGCAAAAGGATTTTTATAGATGAATTCCTTTTTTATCTCATCTATTTTCAATCCATCGAGAATTCTTTGCATGACGAATTGAACATACCTGAGTTGATCAAATGAATGTTCAAGATGAGTTGACAAAGTTTTTTTCAAAAAAAATACCTCCTTAAGTTTTAAGAACTGTACTCTATTGTCTGATTCTTAAACAAATTATATCACTTTTTATAACATCAAATTTTCAAATTGATTACCAATTTTCTTAACGATTGACATCTCAAACTTACTGTACTATAATACTAATACAGTATGGAGGTGAAAACATAAAGATAGATTATCATTCGAATGTTCCGGTTTACAAACAGATAGTTTATGAGTTTGAAGACAT
>Ga0207433_10010137_pt1 | contig 14776 bp, 10 predicted proteins | sample YelNatPaOPGAMG01_FD_187559 | JGI IMG/M metagenome (GOLD analysis project Ga0207433, IMG submission 187559) | Hot spring thermophilic microbial communities from Obsidian Pool, Yellowstone National Park, USA - OP-RAMG-01 (SPAdes) (version 3) | ecosystem: Environmental > Aquatic > Thermal springs... | reverse complement strand
AGCATAGTAAATCAAGTAAATAATTTCTTTAGCCAAAATTGTACAGACACAAATTTCTTATTTCAAACTAAAGCTTTGGTGGTCTGTTCTACAACGAAATGTTATAATGAAAATTTAATTAGCGTAAAAGACAACATATATTTTCTTAAAATATCATCTTCTTAATGGCGACAAGCGCAGGTAGCAAGAGAGCAGCAGACGTTAAAACAGTGGACATAGCACCTCCCAACAACCCATACTTAGGAACAAGGTAATTTAGTAGAACAATATCTAAAATCAAAGCAAAAGTAGATAAAATGAAGGGAAGAAACTCCTGTTTTTGAGACCACATAAAATCAACGAATATTCTGAAGACAGCATACAAAAACATACCGATGCTTAAAGCGATGAAAGCTGGCAAAGCAACAAGGTATTTTTCAGTGTAAAAAACGCTTATAATCAATCTAGGAAACAGCATAAAAACGGTAAACACAGAAATGATAAACAAGATTGATTTGGTTATGATCCTTTTTATTCTATTTTTGTCTGTTTTTGCGGACATTTTTGAGTATTTGGGATAAAGAACTAAACTTAAGCCACCAGTTGAGTAAGCTATGACTTTAGAAGTTATAGAGGCAGCATTGTAATACCCTGCTTGCTCAGCACCTAGGTAATATCTGACGAAAAACAAATCGATGTAAAAGAAAAACATCAATATTATTTGCGTGGCTAGCACAAAAGCAAAAGATTTTCCTATTTTCAAAGAATATTTGCTATTACCACATTTCTTCATTATTAGGGGCAGAACCAAAAGCGATAAAATTATAGGAGAAACTATTAATCCGATAACTGCACCAAGCAACTTGAAGCCGATGGAAATTAAAAATATAGCAACACAAACTTTCAACAGAGGATCAATAACGACTAGAGCGGAAAGAAAATTGCTTTTCTCTTTTCCTTGATAATATGCTTTTACTATTGAAACCAAAAAAGCGAAAGGTATTCCCATAGATAAAATTTTAATTGGCATTACAAGTTCGTTGTCATTGAAAATTCTTGCGAAAAAATAAGATGAAAAGAAAACAAGAAGACTAACAAACAAGGTTGTAAGAAAAACATTTCTAGTGTATCTTTTTATCAAATTTATTATTCCTTTTTGATTTCTATTTTTGTCCAACTTCGCTATCTCTCTTGTTAATAATATCTGAATGACGCCAGCAGGAATAATCAAATCATTGAAAATAGCTATTAAAACAGAGAGCTCTCCATACAAAGCAGGTGTTAAAGTGCGAGTCATGTAAAAATGAAAAAAGTAATTTAACACCATTCCAAGAAAAACAGCTAATGTTGCTATAAGAGTTTGAATTAACATAACTTATCTAGTTGATAGTAAATAGTTAAATTTAAATATCTTTCTTTAAATGACTGATTCCAACGGTCTTTGACTATTGAATAAAGCTAATTCTTTCATAAATTAAAAGTAAAAGACAGGAACCCAATAAACAGTAGTTTTCCCTATTTTCTTTTTCCCAAATTTATCTAGAGTTACTATAATTCCTTTTTCTGGCTTGTAAGTGTTTAAAAAGCTGTAAAAACTCTTTCCCAAATTTTCTCCATGAAGCTTTACTTCTATTGGTATTATCTTTTCTTCTTTACTCAAGATAAAATCAACTTCCGCTTTTCCTGTAGTCCGCCAATAATTTATCTTCCAATCTTCAAATTCAATGAGCAGTTCTCTTAAAACAAAATTCTCCATCAACTCTCCCTTATCTGTTCTGTTATCAAAAGAAGAAAAGTTGCTTATAGCCGAATTTCTGAGGCCTAAATCTAGAAAATAAACCTTTCTAGCTTTCCTCAATTCTGTAGACATGTTTTTGTAAAAAGGAGCGAGCAGATAGATTACATAAGTATGCTTTAATATGTTTAAAAATTCCTCAACATTTCTTATAGAAAATTTCAAGTCAGAAGATAAAGATGACACTGAAAGAAGATCAGAAGTTCTAAAAGATAAAATCTTTACCAAATCTTCAAACTTTCCTGTGTCTTCTATTTTGAAAAAAGTTGATATATCTCTTTCTATATAGAGGTCAAATATGTTTTTCAAGATGGCAATTTTTTCTGTTTCTTTTGCTTTAACAACTTCAGGATAACCACCAAAAATCACATAATCTTTCCAATATCTGAGAAATTCATCTGAGAATGACGGAGATGTAATATCACCACTTCCGTCAATAAATCTTTTCAGACTAGCATGTTTTTCTTGAAACAATTTTAACAAACTTTCATCTCGCGATGATAAAAATTCTTCAAAACCAAATGTGTAAAGTTCAAAGAGAAATGCTCTCCCAACAAGGAATGGTAATATTTTTGACTTTAATTCTAGAGATGAGGATCCTGAAATTAACATTTTTACATCAGGGACTTCATCAAAAATTATCTTTAATTTTTCCCCACCATCTTTTAGCCTTTGAATTTCATCGAGAAACAAGAAGAGTTTTTTTCCTGGTTTTTTGAACCTTTTAACAAAATCCAATGGATTTTCTTCTAAATTCTTCCTATTTTCTGGAATATCTAAATTGATAAAAACTTTTGGATCGCTCACGCCTTCTTCAATCATTTTAAGAAGTGTTGTTTTACCCACTTGTCTTGCTCCTCTTATGGCTATTATTTCCTTTCTTTTGATGAATTTTTTTATCTTATTTTCCAACTTTCTTTTGATAAACAGTTCTTTCATATTAACTCTATTATTTTTACATTTATTTAAAATTAACTCTATTATTTTTACAAAATATCTGTTTATATTTATAATTCAAGAAAAAGAAACTGGAAATATTCTATTTATGGGAAGAGTATTAGATCCTACTAAATAAAAAGTTCGCTAATAAAAAAGAATATCCACTTTTAACCTAGAATTAAAGTTTAGTATTACTGAAATTAAACTCTAATTCAATTTTAGTAAGGTTTAAATAGAGAAACCACCAAAAATATATTATGTACATAGAAAGGAAGATAAAGGAGGGTTTTAAAAAGAGGGTAAAGCTCTACAACATAATAGCTTTAGTTGGCCCAAGGCAGGCAGGAAAGACCACATTTCTAAAAAATCAAATAAAAAACTCGAAAACCAATTATCTTTCCTTTGATGATCCAGACATAAAAGAATTGTTTGAGGAAGATGTAAAAAAATTTGAAAAGCAATATCTCGAAGGCTTTGAAATATCTATATTGGATGAAATTCAATACGCAAAGAACCCAGGAATAAACCTAAAGTATTTGTGTGATAAGGGAAAAAAGTTATGGCTCACATCATCTTCAGAAATCATATTAAGCAAAGAAGTTTTGTCATACCTAGTTGGCAGAGTTTCGATAATAAAATTATACCCATTTTCTTTAAAAGAATTCCTGTCAGCTAAAGGTATAAAAGAGTTCGCTGCAAAAACCTTGAAAAGATATTTGGATGAATATATTGAATTCGGCGGCTATCCTAAAGTTGTGCTGACAGAAAGCTACGATGAAAAAAAGATATTGTTAAAGGATTTATACGAGACTATGGTTTTAAAGGATGTAGCCCATTCGTTTTTTATAGAAGACATAGCATCCATACAAAAGCTAATCAAATATCTATCGATTAATGTCGGTAATTTATTGTCTTATGAAAGCCTTTCAAAGACTTTGAACCTCTCTTTTCAAACAATAAAAAAATACCTTGACGCATTGGAGAAAAGCTACTTTATAGCAAGAATTCGACCATTCATGACAAACAAATCAAAAGAAATATCAAAGCAACCTAAATTTTATTTCTTTGACACAGGAATAAGAAATGCGATAATAAACTCATTTGATATAGAGCCATCTGGAAGTTTGTTTGAAAATTGTGTATTTTCTGAAATAGTAAAAGCTGGTTATGAACCAAAATTTTGGAGAACAAAGGCTGGAGCTGAAGTAGATTTTGTTATAGAATCGGGAAAAAACATAATACCAATAGAAGCCAAAGTTTCTGCTATCCAAGAACATAAAAGAAGCTTAGCTTCATTCATAAAAACCTACAACCCTGGTAAGGCTATAATAGTTGGGTATAATATTGAAGAAAAAATAGTCAATTTAAACGGATGCAAAATAATTTATACAAACTTGATTAATTTTAACAACCATTTAAAATTCGTCGATAAAACACCACAAGAGAAAATTTAGAAACCTCAATTGTTGCTCAACCCCTTTCTAAACAATAGAATCATTTTATCTATCCAAATTTAGAACTCCCATTTGGTAGTCTTATACTATTTTTTATCAATTAAGTCCTAATAATTATTGTAAGCGTCTGCAGGCGTTCAGTTATGAAAGAAAAATTAAGTAGAGCTATTTCGATTTTCGCCACAATTTCAATAATCGCTCTCTTAATTTTAAGTGGCTACACTTCAGCTATAAACGTGCTTGTGTCAACAGACAAGATATTTTACCAGAAAAATGAAAACATACTGATAGAATCAGAAATAGCAATGGAATCTAGTGAAATTGTACCATTGACAAATGTGACAATAAGAATACGAAGCGCTACTTTAAGTTTTCTAAATAGCACATGTGTTTTAACTAGCTTGAATGAAGGTTCTCACTCTGAATGTTCTTTGCAAGACAGCAAATTCCAAGAAGTCAACATAACACATCTAGGCAATTTGTTAAGATATGGAAACAGAACGGCATTTAATGCTACAGATTATTATTATTGGGGTTATGGTTATGGATACGGATATGGTGAAATATACAGTTCTCATAAAATTGTTTTAAAAATAAAATGGAAAGTTCCTGATGATTGGTTTGGTGGAGAATACTGGATTGATATTATTGCGAAAACAGAAAGGGATGTGCTTGACAATTATCCCTCATTTTCAGGCAAAAGACAATTCTTTATCCAAATAACACCAACCACGACTACAACCACACCATCTACTACAACTTCAACCACAACAACAATACCTGTTACACCAACTACAACAACAGAGATCACAACAACCACAACCACACAAATCACTACTACAACCGTACCAACCACTACCACATCGTCAACTATACCAACAACCACACTATTTACTTCAACCACCACAACCACGACAACAACCACTACAACATCTACAACCACCACTGTAGCAACAACAACTACTGTAGTTCCAACTACCACCACGACTTCAACTACAGAAACACCAACAACCACAACAACTCTATTATCATGTTATGGTAAGAGTTATCAAACATGTTTATTCTTCAGTGAGTGTCAATGGTTAGGAAATCCTATATTGGGTAAGTGTGTTGACAGACAAGCAACAACTACAGCGATTACAACAACAACTACAATAGAAGTTACGACTACAACAACTTTAGAAACAACAACTACAACAACCACAACTACAATACCATCAGAATGTTATGGACTAAATTATCTCAGTTGTTTGTTCATAAACAATTGCAAGTGGCAAGGAGATTTAAGAATGGGTAAATGTGTTGGGCCAGAAACAACCACCACTGTAGTGACAACAACAACTGAAATCCCAACAACTACAACAGTATTGACGCAGTGTAATGGTTTGAACTATTTGAGTTGCCTGTTCACAAACAACTGCAAATGGCAAGGTAGTTTGAAACTAGGAAAATGCGTTAGCTCGTAAATTCATTTTTCTAACATCAATCAGTAAAATTTCTATCTAAGTTTAAGCGAGTTTTATTACGATAAAAAGCATAATTTCTATAAAAAGGCCTTTGGGTGCAGGCGTATGTCTTCTAATTTGAATAAAGGTTTAAATAAAATTAGATTTATCTCATTCGCTTCTACAATTCTTGTGATATATCTCATCCTTTCAACAGGACCGATAAGCGCATTGACGATAAGCGTGACAACAGACAAGCAATCTTATGTCAGCGATGAAATTGTTGAAATAAACATAGACATAGATGTTGGCGACAAGGAAATAGTTCCATTCACAGATGGCTCAATAACAATACAAGGCATCGATCCATCTAATAGCATGTTTTCGAGTGTTTGTATTTTAGCTAACATCAATGAAGGTTTACATCCTGAATGTTCTTTGCAAGACAACAAATTTCAATCGGTTGGAATAACATACATTAATTCAGTTTTCGGTTATGGAGAGAGAAACGCAACTTATGAGACAGAAACCTATAGCTGGGGATATGGCTATGGCGTGCAAGGACAAAACAAAATAAGAATAAGTGTGAAATGGAAATATCCGTTTGAATGGTCTGGTGGGAATTATAGGGCTTTAGTAGCTATAAAAACAGAAAGTGATATATTGGGAAGACAGCCTGAATTTTCTTCTTCCACAACATTTGAAACTAACCATTCATTTGGAGACATAGCTTACATTTGCAGAGATGATAAATGCAATTACGGAATAGAAAAGCAAATGATACAGTGGCTGAAGAACAACGGATGGAATGTTGATGGAAAAGGATATTGGAGTTGGGATCCAAATGAAATGGAAAATTACAAACTGATAGTTTGTTCTGATGAACTGAAAGCATGCAAGCTTGATTGGGCGCATCCTGCTTACAATTCTCACAAAAACAAGCAAATACCATTTTTGGAAATAGGCGACTATCCGTCAATATCTGCAGCAAGATCTTTTGGTTATGTCAAAAACTATTTTGCAATGTCTAATTCTGAAAAATTCTACATAACACAATCAGATCCTATAGTTGAAGGATATTCTGGTTACGTGGATGTTCTTGTTGGCACGAAATTTTTTGTAACTCAAGATTATCAGTTGAACTCTATGGCAAAGGATATAGGCGATTCTGGAAATCATGACAAGACAACATTCTTTAAAGTTGAGCACCCAAGCAGATTTGCTTATGTTGGTTGGTTTGGAGATAAGACACCAGCAGACTTGACTGTGGATGGGTCAAGAATATTAAATAGACTTGTGAATTGGCTAGTTTGCGAGAACATTCATGGATGCAAAAGTATAAAGCCAGATGAAACACCACCAAAAATAACAAGTTTCTCACCAAGCGGTTTGACAATAAAAAGAAGACCATTAATAACAGCAGTAACAGATGAAGATTCTGTTTGCAAAGGTTCTATTAATATAGACAAGGAATATGATGAAATGGATTTGGTGTTTGGTGGGGTATCAACTGTACACACTCACAGAATAATGACGCCATTAAACGATGGAGAATACACAGTTTATATGAAATGCAAAGACACATCAGGCAATTTGATGAGTGACAGTTTTAGTTGGTCTTTTATAGTAAAAGTGCCTGAACAAAAAGATGTTGCTTATTTATGCAAGGATGATAGCTGCAACTATGGAATAGAGCAACAAACAATAATTTGGTTGGAAGATAATGGATGGGTGACTGAAGGTAAAGGGTATTTGAATTGGAGTGAAGATGAACTGGAAAATTACAAGCTGATAGTTTGCTCTGATGAGCTGAAAGCATGCAAGCTTGACTGGGCGCATCCTGCTTACAATTCTCACAAGAATGGAATGCCATTTGTGGAAATAAGCGACTATCCTTTGTTATCAGCAGCAAAATCTTTTGGCTATGTTAAAAGTTCTGTTGGAATGAAGAATTCAGAAAGATTGTATATCACTCAAACAGATGAAATAGTTAGTGGATATAGTGGCTATGTCAACGTTCTTCCTTCTGATGCGAGAATGATTGTAACTCAAGATTATCAGTTGAATCCCATGGCAAAGGATATAGGCGATTCTGGAAATCATGACAAGACAACATTCTTTAAAGTTGAGCACCCAAGCAGATTTGCTTATGTTGGTTGGTTTGGAGACAAGACACCGATAAATTTGCTTGATGATGGCAATATAATTTTGAACAGAACTATAAGTTGGGCAGCTTGTGGAAAAAATAATTGTTAAGTTTCAAAAACAAATTCCAGCAAAACATCTCACAATTTTTATTCTATAATTCGTATAAAATTAACTTCTAAATTGTAGTATAAACAACATTTACCACCAGGTAATATTAACCGGATTTAAATAATTAAATAGACTAAAATACACAGGGGGCATTGAGATGTTCAAAAGAATAATTTTGCTCACAGTTATCATTCTTCTTTCATTAGGTTCAGTTTCAGCATTAAACATGAGTTGTGGTTATGCTGTTTTGGATGAAAATTTGAATCCAACAGGTGAATATTTATTTCCAAACAACAACACAAAGCGAGTTTTGATTTCAATAGATAACAGATTTTCCATAATTCAAGTTACGCCAAACAATTTTATATTAGAACCAGGCGAATCACAAATAGTTCTATTTGATTCAGAACCGCCAAGTTATGCTTATCTTCTTGTTATGTATCAAGAATATCCAAACGGTTCAAGTGTCGGATTTGAATGCCCTTTTGCAGCTGGATACAGATATGTAACCTATATTCCTGAAACAACAACAAAATTTATAACCACAACGACTGTTCAGCCGTATGAATGTTATAGTTTGAATTACTTTAGTTGTATTATGCAAAAAAGTTCATGCTATTGGAAAGGAAGCACATTTTTGTTTGGGCAATGTTTGCCTTTATCAACTACAACAACAACTATTCAAGAACCAACAACTACTGTTGCAGAACCAACAACAACTTTAACATCTACTACTCGAATAGCAACTACCACTACAACCGTTTCTCAGTCAATTTGCTCTGGAACAAACATTTGGAGTTGTGATCAAACTAAATGCAAATGGGTGGGAGATTTTAGATTTGGTTATTGCACAGAAAAGACACAAACAAGCACAACTATGTTTACGACAACTACTACAAGAACATCTACAACCATTACTACAACACAAGGTTCAACAACAACCACAATCTGTTCTTCTGTCTGCAAAAAATGGTTGAGATATCCTATATGCTTAAGCTGGGAAGTTGTTTGCAATTTTTAAATTTCTATCTTGTATACAGGTTGCAATAAATATTCACTTGATAAATGATAAGCATGAAAGTTGCAATATTTTTAACAGTTTTGTTGCTGATGCCAATGTCTTTTGCGTTAGTTAGTGAAGAGATCTATTCAAGCTATACAACACATCCGTCTTTTTTTTGTCCTCCAGATGTGATAAAATGCGAGATGTATGAAACAATAGATTCGATGAATAGAAACATAACACCACCTAAGCTGATAAAAGAATGTTTGCAATCGACTGAATGCAGCTATGTCAATGATGTTGGTGATAGATATGGATTTAGATTATTACCAGGAGATGTTTCGCTTGGAGCAGCTCAATTCAAGGGTTACAAAATTTTTGAAGGTGTTGAAACAACCACCACAACATTTGTAACAACCACATCAACCACAACCAATACTGTTTCTCAATATCTAGAATGTTCTTCATTTAATTTTTGGTCTTGCGTTACAAAATCAGAATGTCAGTGGATTGGACAAATGATAGGAGGATATTGTTCAAAGAAAGGACAAGCTAAAACAACTAGCATAACAACTACAGAATTTGTAACAAGTACTTTTATACCAACTACAACAACACTATTAGAATGTTTTCAGCCATCTGTTTCTTGTTCCTCAAACTCAGATTGTTGCTCAGGTGTTTGTGTCAAGAAATGCATAAATCCATCTATATTTGGCTTTTGTTTGTTTGGTTTGTATTCAGGAAAATGCATGTAAAATTTATTAACCATCTTTTAGTGACAAACGAAATTTCATATTTAATGTAAAAAAAACATGTTAAAATAGTAATTTAACTTAAAAAAGGTAGAAAAAATGTTTATTCTAATAGAAAAAGAAATTATATTACTCTATTAAAAAAAATATTATATTTGGTGGCGAATTAACCTTAAATATTTAATTAAGTAACTATTTGATAATGACATTGGAGGTGCCAAAGAATGAATAAACTATTTACAATAGTTTTCTCTTTGGTTCTAGCAACAATGTTCGTAGGACTAGTAGCAGCTGACGTAGCAGTAGGCGGTGTCGGCGCTGGCGCTTCGCCTGGCGATCAACCACCTAGAATCTGCGTTAAGCACAGAGACGTTTGCATTGGAACATGCGCAAATCCACCAGGTGTTAACCCACTTGACTACAGAACAGGGTTATACATGTTTACTGGTGAGAGTTTGCAATACTACATTGCAGTCAGAGATCCAAATGGAGCTTTGGACATAGGACAAGTGAAAATAAGAGTTGCAAACAACCCAGAAGTCTTGTGTAATGAAATTTCATCTTGGAAATGGGATTACACATGTGACGGAATGGGTGAACTTCACTTGGGTGAAACAGACAGAATCTATGAATGTACATTAACAGCAGAACCTCAATGGATAGGCTTGAGACAAGTTAAAATAACAGCTTACAATTCGGCCTTCCAACCAACAGACGGCACTCACATAGAGACATGGTATTTCAACCCAGCTCTATCATTGAGTGTTGAAACAAGTGATGGATTACCAATACACTTTGAGGACATGCCTTATGGTGCAGATACACCAGAGGAAAGAACTGTTCATTCATTGAACAGATTGCGAGTCACAAACACAGCTGACGGTGGCGTCAACATGTGGATGTTCCTAGCAGGAACAGACTTGTTTGATCCAAGCGGTGCATCTAAATGTCCAACAACAAATGTGTTGGCAATAGAAGACAATATGCAATACAGAGGCTGGACAGGTACTCAATGGACATCCTGGGAAGGATGGAAATACATGGGTAAATACAACCAGAACGATAACTGTGTTGTATCTCCAGAGAGCCACTGCTATGGTGGTCACCCAGTTCCTGCATCAGAAAACTTCGATGAACAAAAACACACAGGACAAGAAATAACAGACAATATATTGACAAACAGTGGAACACTAGAAGTTGAATTTAAATTGACTTACCCAATGCCATGTGTTGGCACATTTTCAAATGGCCAAATAATGGTGTTTGGTAAAGCAATTTAAGTTGCTAGACAAGAGAAAGGTTAGAATTTTTTATTTTTTCTTTTGATTTTTATTATTTAGAAAACTAGAAAGAATGTTTGCTATTGAATGAAAAAATTTTTGCTAAAAAATTTCTTATTAAGATTTAAATCTTTATTTCTCAAAAGTAATAACAATCAAAGGTGCTATCATGAAATACAAAAAAACAACATTGCTTTCAATCGCGTTGTTTTTGCTAATTTTAAGTTGCTCACAAGCAGTTACAGTAAGTTGCGGCACATATGTCTCCCCAGGCATTTACAGCTATCAAGATAAAGACTCAGAAAATGTTCAAGTGACAATAAATACTTATGGAACTATAATCACAGCCACGCCAAATTCGTTCACATTAATGCCAGGACAAACACAATTAGTTACATACACATCGACACCTGATTCTTACGGTACAGTGACTGTAACATTTACTGGATTAACATCAGGATTTTCAGCTAGTTTGCAATGTCCTATATATGCCGTTTCCAACCCTTACATAACAACAACACCATCAGGTAGCACGACAACAACAACTGTGCCATCAAGTTGCGCAGGTCTTTCATACACAGTTTGTATTTCTACGCCTGGATGTAGATGGATAGGAGATTTTAGGGCAGGATATTGTACATCAGATTATTCGACTACAACGACACCAAGTATGACAACAACTACTGTATCTGTGACAACAACACCATCTTATTCGACAACAACCACAACAACACCTCAATCAGTTTGTTCAGGAAGAAGCTATCAAACATGTATTTCCACACCAGGATGTGAATGGATAGGTAGTCCAATAACTGGCTATTGTAGATCAATCTCAATAACAACTACAACTTTGTCAGTAACTACACTTTCAACAACCACAACTACTGTCCAAGAATCCAGTCAACCACCATCAAGTGGTGGATCAGGCTCTTCTGGTGGAGGTAGTTCAGGCTCTTCTGGTGGATCAAGCTCCACCAACACAAAACAAACAGGACTTTACAATTTTCCTTCATTCATTCAAATTTCAGTTGGAGAGCAGAAAACAATAAAAGGTTACTTTTACACAGCTACTGAACAAAACAATGTAAGATTCCAGTTGTCAGATTTGGACAGTTCATGGTACACAATTTCTCCATCATATGTTAAAAAAATGAATAAAACAGAATCTGTTGAAGTAACAATAAGTTTTGATATTCCAGAAGATGCTACACAAGATGTTTATATTTTCAATCTTTCAGCAACTGCTGACAAAAAATATTTCAAATCAATAACTTTATCTGTTGGACCAAAATTAGAAACAACAACTACAACAACCACAATTCAGCAAATAGAAGAAAAACAACCAACAACAGGATTTTTTGTTAAAGCGATTGATTTCGCAAAAGGATATTGGTATGTTTTACTAATTCCAGTTCTAGCTTTTGGTGTCTGGAAAATATCATCTTTTGTAGAAATCAAATCTAAAGGCATAGCATCAACAATGTCAACAGACAACGAATACGATTATTCGCAAGATTATATGGAAATAAAATATAAAGAACCAATAACCGAAACACAGATTCAATCAAAACCAGTAGAAACAATTAAACGAGAAGAAGAAATTAGAAAAAAAGTGATAAAAGAAATAAGAGAAAGAGCTTTGAATATTGATAGAAAGTTTCTACGCAATAGCTAATTTTTCTCTTAGAAATAATTTAATTTTTGCTACCAATTACTCAAAAATAAATTAAGATTTAAATCTTTAATAATGTTACTATAATTTGGTTGTGAAGTTCATGAAAGCAGCATCAATATTAACAGCTATCATCATACTTTTATTAATCCACTCAACATTCGCATTCAACGTTTATTTAAGGCCACCAAGATTGGTTGCAAGAATGAATTTAACACAAAGCCAAGTTTATAATGGTTTTCTTGAAGTGAAAAATCAAAATAATGTTTCAACAAACATAACATTTAAACCAACTGGAAATATAACAGACAAAATTACTTTTTCAAAAGAAATGATTTCTTTAAATCCAAATGAAGCATGGATAAACAATTTCACATTAACAGTTAGCCAGCCTGGTATCTACAAAGGTGATGTACTAGTTACATATTCTGCAGAAAACATGACTGTGCCAATAACTTTGCAAGCGGAAATAACAATAATCGCAGAAGGGCAAGTAAAACAAGAGAAAGCAAATAACACGATTTTATATCTTGCTGTTATATTGATAGCCTTACTTTTGATTTTGATTTTGTTTAAAGTCAAAAAGAGGTAGTAAGAATGAGAAAAGCATTAATCACCCTTCTCATTCTTTTATCAATAGCAAATGTTTGTGCTTCTGATATAGCTTTGATAGTGAAAAACTCGACAGAACTTGACTATATACATGAATACAGAATAAATCGCATTTTAAAAAACATAGGTTTTAATGTCATACTGATTGACAAGAGCAATGCAGATAATGTGAATTACGACAATTATGCAGCTATTGTTATAGCAGGAAGACCGTCTAATGTGAATGTTTACGATCACTTAGATAACTTTGTTGCTTCACTTCCTGTCAACACTCATCCAACTGTAGTTATAGATTCAGCTTATCCAGATGATTTTGGTTGGATAGCACCAGGAGCTATAGGCACTTTATTTTCCAATCAACCCATTTACATAACAGTTACTAACACAGATTCAATTTTTGCTGGGTATAATATTGGTGATAGTTTTAGAGCACACATAATAAACAATCAACCAGTTCTAAATTTAGATATAACAAGATCAGCTTTAAACTCTACAGCCTGTCCAGGAAACATAAATCAACGTTCAGTTATATCAGTCGCTGAACCAGGAACTGTGCTGTTAAATGGTAATGTCACTACATCAAGAATTGTGTTTTTTGGTATAACAGAACCGCTTTATTGGACTGATGAAGTAGAAGGATTATTTGAAAATTCTGTAAACTGGGTGCTTTATAATCAGCTGTCTGGAACTAAGCCGCCTACTTTAACAGGAGAATATAGTTTGCTGCAGATAGACATCTATCACGACGGCACAAAACAGTTTTTAGTTGATATGGGAAAGAATATGGTTTACGACAAATTTTGGGATCCAAACAGAGGAATATTAACGGATTTGAAAATGATAGCCGAAGACAAATACGGAATTGATGTAAACAATGATGGAAGATACGAATATATTTATGACAACGGTTTCATTCGCTCATTACCAGATTTAACAATAGATTCTTTTTTAGTTCACTCGCAACCAAAAGCAGGCGAACAACTTAATATCACTATACAAATAAAGAATGTAGGAAAGTATATGGCAAAAAATTTCAGAATTGACATTTTGCTTGATACAAACATAATTGATTCAAGAAGTGTAGCAATTTTGGACCCTAACCAATCTTATACTATAGATATGAAAATAAACAACCTTCCAGCAGGACAGCATGATTTGAAAGTGATAACGGATGCCGCTAACGATGTGTTTGAAACAAATGAAGATAACAACATTTACAATTATGTGTATATTGCTTCTACATTTCAATCAATAGAAGAAGAGAGCAACCCTTTAACATATGGATCTGGCTCAACAACAAGTTCTAGGAAAAAAATTGTCATAATACAGCAAGGTGACATCGAGTTTACAATGCCAGAAAAGATAGAAATAGAGCAAGGTCAGACAGTTAGTATAACAGGAAAGCTGCGCAATCCATTAGAATATCCTTTGTATAATATTTCATTTTTAGTTAGGGGTGATGGTTTCAGCACTGCTTGGTATAAAGTTACACCGGAAGAAATTGGAAGATTAGATTCCAACAAAAGCATTAGTTTGAAAATTGATATAAACATGCCAAGTGACGTGCCGATTTATACTTACAATTTAAT
>Ga0207433_10010131_pt1 | contig 14782 bp, 20 predicted proteins | sample YelNatPaOPGAMG01_FD_187559 | JGI IMG/M metagenome (GOLD analysis project Ga0207433, IMG submission 187559) | Hot spring thermophilic microbial communities from Obsidian Pool, Yellowstone National Park, USA - OP-RAMG-01 (SPAdes) (version 3) | ecosystem: Environmental > Aquatic > Thermal springs... | reverse complement strand
TTATTTGCCCAATTACAAACGCACTAAATGCTACTCCAAGAGCCGTTGCAAGTCCCCAAAATACTTCTTCTGGGTGTTCATCAATGAAATCTACAATTGTTTGTGTTATATCAATAAGTGTAGGCAAAAGTGGCTCTAATGCTTCTCCAATTGCGCTACCAAGTGTAAATTTCAAATATGTAAATTGCGATGCCATAACAGCAAGAGATTGATTTGTTCTGTTTGTTTCTCCTGCGATTTTCATAAAAGTAGAAATACTTGAAAACATCAATTTATTGAGACTTCTATATACATTCATAGAAAAGAACATAATAGAAAGCCATTCCATCTTAAATCTCTTTAAATTATATGAGGCTTTCAAAGCGGAAACACCGAGAGGAGTTATAGCTCCAGTTAATTTATTCATCGTTGCGTATCCCTTGCCTTCACCAAGAGAAATTATTTCTTCGTGCATCTTGGAGAATTCTTTCTCTAATTTCTCCGCCGAAACACCAAGTTCCCCTGCGGCCTGTTTTAATGAAATAAATCCTTTGCCACCAAGAACAGATGCTTGTGCCGCAGAAGTATATACCTCTTTTAATTTATTCGCACTTTCTTCTAACTTATTTAATAAGTCCTTGTTATCTGCTTTCAGGATTATATTTATTTCTGTTGGTGAGTACATTTTATTTCTTTTTTAGCAACTTTTCCCTTTCTTTTGCTTCTTTGGATATTTTTCCCAACAGCCACCAAAATCTTGATGATGGCATTTTTAGGATGTCCTCTATTGACATTCCCGTATTACGCAAGATTGCGTATGTGCCATCAGAGATAGCATCCCAAAGAGACATTCCCTTGTTAAAGAGACGCTCCTCTATTGTGGCGTTGGGTCTGATTTTTTTTTAGTTTCTATCCCGTTGACACGCAACATAGCAGAGGTTACAGAGTTAATAAACTCTTTATCGTTTATTTGCAAAATTTCCTCTTTTGTCCAATTTGGGAAGGCTTTCCTTAATGTTGCTACAAACATAAAGGTGGATGCCTCTCCAAAGTTTTCTTTTGCAAGCAGGGAAGAAAATTGACCAAGCTCTTCAACTGTTAAGGGCTTGATTGATATCTTTTCTCCCTTGAACTCTATTTCCTCTCCGTTGCTAATCAGAGATTTTATATCCATCAAAAGTTGTTACCCTCCTTTCATTTGTTTCCATTTTAGAAATCTTTTCAGTTAGAGCATTAATTTGTGTTAAAATAGAGGAAAGAAGAGGAATTATTTCCTCATACATTCTATTGATTTTTAACAAGTAACCCAACCCAATCGCATAATTCCCTCTGAATTCTTTCCTGCACAAATCATCAAATTCTGCGAGAGTTGTGACTGGGCAGTCGTTTATCTTGAAGTTTCTTCTTGTTCTTTCCTCTATTTCTTTTACAAAGTCTTCCATTCAGCCTCCTAAAACTTTGTGGTTGAAGTGTAAGCAGCTAACGCTCCTAACGTCGCACCAGCAGTTTTAGTATCTATTTTAATATTAACCCCGCCTGTTTCATCTTCTGGGGATAAGCTGAATTTCATAGATGCAGTTAATTGTTCGCCAGCGTCCATAGAGTAATCTAATGCAGTGCATATTCCTTCTGCGTAAGATTGCCTATATGCTTCTCCCACAGTAGTTAATGCTTGTGCCGCAGAAGTTATTCCTGTTTGGTCTGTCCATAACAAAGTAACCCTGTAATACGCTGCCGCATTTGAGGAAATTGTCGTTGTAGTGGAAGATGCTCCGTGGAAAATCCAATCAAGGTCTCTTGTAGAAGCTGGAATAGCATCAAAAGAGATTTCAAAATCTTCCCTGTTTGTTGGCTTTGATAATTTACCACCAAATACTTCAACGCTGTCGTATTTTATTCCTCCTCCACTTCTGCTAAATGAAGAAGTAAAAGAACGACATTCTACTTCTGCACCATTCTTTTGAGCGATACTCACGAACGCTTTCTCGAACCACGCTTTGTTTGTTGATAATCCTATTGCCATTTTTTAACCTCCTGTAAGTTTAGTTTCAGGTCATCCTGTCACACTCCTTTGAATTTCACACTCCCTTGGACCAAAATGTCCATTCTTTTTGAAAATTCTTTTTCTAAAAATTCTGCTGTTTGCTTCATAAATCCTATGCTTAATGGGTTTCTTGGTTCGGTTCCCATTTGATACCATTTGAATTTATTTAACATTCCTTCATCAAAATAATAATTTACGGGGAAACCCATATCATTTGGAGCAGTTGAAGACTTAATTACCCAAACCTCTTGGCTTTCTGGGAAGAAGATAATATTCTCTTTTGTTTGCCCTGTGTAGGCAGGAGAAAGATTTTTAGCATATGCTGTTCCAAGTACTGCTACTTCTTGAAGAACATCTTTTGTTCCGCCTTCTATATAATTTGCCACTTCTTTAAGATATCTTTTTGTTTCTTCAATTCCATATATATCAATTTTTATCATATTCTCATCACCCCACGAATGCCTATGATTCTTTGATGTATCTTCTTTGTTCCAACAATCGCAACATCAAACGGACTACTTGATAATTCAAGAACTCCAAAATCATTTAAAGAATTTGTTAATGTTTCGTCTTTGAATTTTGATGCAATTTCATCTGCAATTTCATCTACTTCTGTTGCTTGGTCTGAATAAATTCCTATTAATATCCTGAAAATCTTATTTGATGTTCTTCTATCAAAACTTTTGTCTTTTTCTGAAACATCTACAGCCAAAGTGATAAAGGGATACCCATCAAAACCTTGGTCAGTTATATTTGGAATGCTTGGATGTATCCAATTCTTTTTATATCTTCCTTTTGGGTCAGTTATGTTTGAGTTTATGAAGTTTTTAATAACCTCATAACCTTCGCTAAAAAGATTAGAAGCTGTGAACATTTTACACCCCCTCTATGTTCTGCCTCTTTAATAATATCGTTAATTGGTCTATTCTTGAATTTAGTCCAATTAATTGTTTTTCATCAAAAGGTTGTCCTTTTGAAATTGCTCTGTAAATTCCAGATTGTATTAATCTTCTTTCTGCAAGAAGCAAGGCAAGTTCTTGTGCAAGAACATTATTGTCTCCATAGACATAATCAACTTTTAATCTATGTTCTCCTGCATATGGGGCATTATCAATAAATCTTATTCTGTTCGTATATGCTCCGTCTGTTAAGTAGTCATTTCCTAAACCTTCTGTTCTTCCTTCCCAAACGGGCTCATCAGTAACAGATGTAGCGGTATTCGTAGAAACCCCTATTATTCTTGTTACAGGATAATTTTTTAAGAAGAATTCTGTTTGGTCTTCCTCAACATCGAGATATTCTGATGTTGTTGTTGGTATAAAAGACCTTCCTGTGATTAATTCTAATTCTTCTTCTGATTGTGAAATGATGTCTTGGATTAGGCTATCTGGCAAACCAGCATAGTCATAATCCGCTGAATATGTTGATGAAATTACGGGATTTGAAATAGTAACTTTTCCCTCATCTAAATTATAAGAAACCCCCGAGATTTCTATCCCATCTTTGTAGATAATAGTTGAACCCGAAATTATGTTTTTGTGTTCAAAACTAAAAGTAGTAGAATTAGTGCTATTTGCTACGCCAAGAGTTTCACCTCTTACTCTTGTGTATGCATCTTCTCCAAGTGCTTTCCATACCTTCTGCGAAGTTATGTAGTTTCCCATTTTCTTTGCCTACGGCTATTTTTGCTATTGCAATTAAAAAAATAAAAAAAATAAAAAATTATTTTCTTAATTGGTTATTGAACGAATAACACAATAAGCGTCTGGGTACTTCACTGCAAATGCGCTTCTTAATGTAACTTGATATTGGTTTCTGTCTGTTGAGATAACGTAATCTCTCTTGAAGGTTACGTTTCTTCTAACAGCGTAGTAACCAAACATCTTTGATACACCAACAATCGCATCTGTGCAACCTGTCTGGGCTCCATAGGTAAGATTTACTGGTATATTGGCCGCTGGTTTGAGCTTTGTGCCCATAAGCGTTCCAATTACACCTTCTCTTAACAATGGACTTCCCCAAGTTTCCATATTTAGCATAGGTCTTGAAGTGCTATCAGTTAATAGCCTCAAAGAGCCTATTGTTCTTGGGTTGAAATAGGAAACATCTGGTTGCGAGTGATTGTCTTTCAAAACTTCGTCTATTGCCTTGGAAATAGGTGTTAAACTAATCGCAGCGGATTGTGTTCCACCAATAGTTCCATCAGCAGCAACAGAATTTGTGAAAGACCCCGTGTATCTTAATCCAGCGAAGGTTGTACCACCTGCCCCATTAAATATTTCATTGTCAATTTTAATAGCAAGGTCTCTTGCCATTTGATTGACAAGAACATCAGCAACGCCTACGATATTATCCTCTTCCAATTCAGTAGATGCTTCAATCAAAGCAGCGAATTTCTTTGGATAGAGAACTGTCTCTCCAAAGCCGAGCTGTGATGAAGTAATTGTTCCTAATTCAGATACAAGGTATGCAGTTGAACCAGCAGTTACTTTTGGAATTCTTAAAGTATCTGTAGTCATCTGCACCTGCTCCAAATCAGGGACCACTACTGTTTGGGCTTGTACTAATTCAAGGACTTTTGCTGAAAATTGTTCAGGGACGATATAACCTCCATCGCCTGCTGTGCCTTCGTTAAGTGCTTTTAATATCTCTGGCATTATTTTTTACCAAACAATCCTGCCTCAATAGCCAATTCTCCTACACTTTTCTTTATATTTGTGTAGTCTTGCTTGGCTACGAGACCACGCTTAACAGAGGCTTTTTCTATTGCTCTTTCAACAGCCTTTTCAATCATTTCCAAAAGTGCGGTATTATCAACCTCTTCGGTTTTTTCCGATTTGGTTTCAACCTTTTCTTTTGATTCTGCCTTTGCTACTTCTACCTTGGCTTCGGTTTTTTCGGTTTTTTCCTCTGCTTTGGTTTCAGTAACAGGTGTTTCAGCTGTCAAAGGAGCAACTTCTGTCTCGCCGACCATATAGGTATCCCTCCTTTCATCTAATGAGTGTAATGCTTTGATTAATGAGAAATGGGCGTCTGGATAGGCTGGTATCCCAACTACGCTTGTTTCACATAAATTAATCTTATTCCAAACTTTTATTTTCTTTTTCATTTTTTCTCCTCCTGATTTTTGTCTATCTCTACTTTTGTTTCGTCGTCTATTTCAACATAAGAAGCGGATATTGGCTTTCCGCCTATGCTAAAACCTAATGGCATTCCTGCCAACATATAATTATAAAATTCATCTGCTTCTGGATTTGCATTATTTAGTCTGCAAACTGCTTTTAATTTATCGCCTTCTAATCTTGCATCTACCCAAACACCCATTATATCCTTCCAATCGTATGTTCTTTCTCCGTTTATCTTATTTCTTCCGTGGTTAGGGAAAAATGGAATTGAACCAGACTTAAATTGTGCAATCATATCCTCAATGGCTTCTTTTGATATCATCTCGTTATCTCTGTCTTCCTTTAAACCAGAAACCGTTGCTTCAAAAAATCTTAATTCTTTACCTAATGCGTCTTTGGCATTTTCATCTTTCCAAACTTTTGTAACTGGAGCAAATACATTAAAATCATTAAATTCTTTTTTACTTCCTTTTTTGCTTTCTCTCCACGAAGAATAACAAATTGCCGCTCTTTGTTTTTGGTCATATTCTTGCATCTCTTTAGTCGCCATACATCGTGAAATAAATTCTTCTTCTTTTTCGTTTGGATTTGGTTTAGGTATTGGCATAAGATATTATGAATAATAAAACCTTTAAAATATGCTCTTTTTTTCAATAAAACTTATATTAACTTTATGGCATAGGTTAATTTCTCTGCTTTGAACTTTTCCTTGTCTTCTGTTACTATCGCATAATACTTCCATAGTCCATCAGAGAAATAAAGGATTAACTTATCCGCTTGTTCTTCATACAAAATCAATGCGGTATCAAATCTGCCAACTCCCACCATCTTTTCTACAATTTTTATAAAATCGTTGATGGATACTTCTATTGCATCTTTGATTTTCATTTTTCGTTAGCCTCCTTTAAGATGATTTTAGGAGAGAGGAAGATATCTTTTGGCGAATTAAATAATGAGAATGGCTTGATTTCTTTTAATTTATTGTCTATTTTTGGCTCTGGTTCTTGGACTTGCCCTCTTTGTGCTTTCTTATCTTGCTCAAAATTAATCTTTGTATCATCGCCAAGCCTCTTTGGTAGATTTCCTTTCATTTCTGGATTTAGACCAAATCTATCTCTTATCTCTTCTATTGTCATAAATCCTGCTTGCGAGGCGATTTGTGCGATTTGTGCTTCTCTCATTTCATCTAATTTGTATGCCTCATTGAATCTCATTTCCGCATCAAAATAAGTCCATAATTCACTATTTAATTTGTCTGCTATTATTCTTTGCAAGAAATTTATTCTTTTGTAATATCCTTCAAAATCTCTTGCATTTCCAGATGCGGTATCCTTTTCAAATATCATATTAATTCTCTTTGCTGGGACACCGAGAGCACTCAACACGATATTTGTGAAATGCTTTATTAATTTTTCATATTCCAAGTCTTTATTGAATTTTATTATTTGCTGTGAATTTATTTCTCCTGTCGTTACAATTGATTTGAATTTATCTCTTGTCTTCTTTAACTTTTGCAGTTGTGCTAAAAAGTTTTTGTAATTGGGGCTTTCTGGATTTTCGTTAGGCATATTAAATATAAACGCTGGTGCTCCATCATTTTCAAAATACTTTCCTGCATATTCTTTTGCATAGATGAGTGTTGCGATATCAGATAATAATGGTTCAAGTGGAGAAAATCCATATGGCTCTCCTCCAACATTAACTAAACTAATATGAATTATGTCTTCTGGCAAATAAACTCTTGTGTTGCCTCCAACTCTTTGCTGATATGAACTTATAACTCCTGTTTCATCATAATTGATTGTCATCGTTGAACTCTTTAATAATTGAATGTCCTTTGGTTTTTCTGTTTTTTGTTTTACTAATTCTGCAACTTTTGTTTTGGTGAGTTTTTTTGCCTTGTATTCTTTTAGCATCTCTTTTGACATTTCTGTTATTATTTCTTTAATTTCACTTTCATTAACAGATAATTTCAAGAGATATGAATTTCCTGTAAGAATTGTTTCCCAAACAGCGTTTGTTAATATTTTATAAAACCCTACTTCTTTAGAGAATTTATTTGCTTCTTCTATCTTTTTATCGTCGGTGCCATAAAATTTCCAACCATCAGCCATTATATCCTCAACAATTGCTTGTATGCAAGCCATTACTTCTGGTGAGCCCTTAACAACTCGATATAAGGTTTCTAATTCTGTGTTTTTTGAATTAGTAAATAAAGACCTCTCAACTCCAATAGGTCCTGTCCAAGAAGCATCTAAACCTCTAATTGATGCTGCCTTTGTTATTTCTTTCATTGTTTTTTTAATGTTTTTTTCTTTATATAATTAACAGATAATTTATTGAAAACAAAAAGTTTAAATAGTCCAATGATTTATATAAATCATGGTGCTAATTAAAAGTCAAAGAGGAAAAAGAACATATGAGTATCCAGACAAAATAACAGAAGGCGGATTTTTAATCAACAAAAAGATAAGAGAGGATTTTAACAAAATTTGTAAAGAAAAAAGAATTCATAAAGGATTATTAATTGAGAAATTCTACAAAGCAATTATCCTGCGTTTTAAAGATAATACGCTTAATGCAAGTAACGGATATATAACCATAGATGTTCTTGGAAAAGATGTTCAAAAATCCCCTAAATTAGTGTAATGCTTGTTTCTCCGTATTCAGAATGAGCAGCTTTTACTGCTAATGCAAGGCTTATCACACAATCATCATATCTCCCGCCACCAAATTTAAGTTTTTTAGTCTTTTCATTGATGTGTATTGTGAATTCGTTTAATTCTTTTAATAGCTCCTGCGTGTATGCATAGGTGGTTATGTCATCTTTCCCTCCTGGAATAGATATAAGAAAATTCTCAAATTCGTGCCTTAAATCCATAACTAACTTATATTTTTCTTCTGCTGTAAAATGAAATGGCTCAACATTTGAGAAAATCTGTGAAAACTCCCTAAATGCCTGTTCTCCGATGCCTGTTTTGTCCATTAAAACTTTAACTGGCTTAAAATTCTCTTGTATCTTTGTTAATCTTCTTCTTTGTTCTTGAAAATCTCCGTGAAATCTATCTGCAGCTACTATTTGTTTTCCTTCTGCATTTTTTTTGATAACTGTTATTACATTCCAATCTCCTGTTTCTGATATGCTTAAATCAAAACCAACATAATACTTCTCCCCAACTTTTCCAAATGGCATAAAAGAGCTATTTGCATCCACGCATTTTAGAGTTAATTCATAAGGAAAAAGACTATTAGCAGAAGAAATTGGAATTAAAAGATACTCCTGCATATATGGCAATTCCCCTATTTCTTTTCTTATTTGAACAAGGCTTCTTCTGCCGAATTCATCTCTTTCTGCTGTTGTGTATTTTTGAGGCCATAGTGGTTTCCCGTCTTTTTCTGCTGGATATTCAGAGAAATAATATGTGTCATTATCTTTTAATTCGTGCAATAAATCAAAATGGCTTTCTGGCGTTCCTACAACAATAATTCTCCCCCTATTTAATTGAACAACAGGAGAGATAGATGTCCAAAAGATTGTTTTGTCTGCATATTGCCCTGCTTCATCGCAAAATAACCAATCTATTCTTAATCCTTTTACGCTTTCCCCATATGTTCGCGAATAGAAAATACTTCCATTTTTGAGTGTTAATTCTGTTGCTTTCCAAGTGCTTTCTCTTGAACTTGGCATATAACCTCTTAATAATTCATTCCCAGAGACCATTTCTCTGATTAATTTTAACACAATTTTTGACTGTTCAAAAGTCGTAGAAATAATCAAAATTGTTTGCCTTTCGTTAAAAATTGCTTTCCACAAAAGAAATCCTGCAATATAACTTGTTTTTCCGCTTCCTCTATATGCCTCTATGCATAATCTTGGGAATTTTTCTAATAAATCATACCATTCTTTATGATAATCTGCAATGTCAAAACCAAGAACCCTTTTTGCAAAGGTTAAATAATCAATAGAACACTCTATCAAAAATAATTCAATCTCACTTTTAGAATAACCCGAACCATTTAATATTTCATCTATGGTCCTCATTATCCCTCCCTTTCAAAAAGAGATAGCCACATTGGAGCAATTAAGTCCCAGTCATATTTTAGAGAAAAGTTTCTTGCATCTTCTCTTTCTTTTTCAAGTTTTGTTTCTTTCCAGCGATTATATACTTTTTCAAGCAATTGTGCTCCAAGAATATCATCTGGATAATGGAAATAAACTCCGTTTTGTCCAACATCACGCATATCTCTTCCGTGTGTATCCTTTAAGATTGGAATTCTAAATTCTTCTCTGCATAAGTCATAAGCTGTTGTTGTGTCTGTCATAAGCAAAGGAACTCCTGCTGCTTGGCATTCTATCCCTGGCAAACCAAAACCTTCTCCGCCTGTGAAATAAAGAAATACATCCATTAAATTATAAATCTCGTTCATTTGTTGTTCGTCTATTAATTGTCTTGTTCTTATATTTAATTTTGATTTTGTTAATTTTATTTTTTCCTTATTTTCTTTTATTTGCCATAAAAGATAAGGAAGTGACCAACCATCTTTTACAGGCTCAACATCTGTGTGCAATAACAAAAGAACATCTTCCTTTCCTTTTGCGAAATTATCAAACAAGAAAATCCCCCTGTCTAACATTTTTCTCTTTTGGTTTCTTCCTACAAATCCGCAAACAAACTTATCAGTAAAATTATACTTCTTTCTTAATTCCTCTCTTTCTGCCAATGGCTTAAACTCTTTTGTGTCTACTCCATGTGGAATACAAATAACATTTTCTACATTGTGTTTTTTCATTTGCGCCTCTCCAAATTTACTCATAGCAACATTTATGTCTGGCATTTTAAGGATTTCATCCCAAGTATATGCCCATCCAAATGTATCAATTGGCGTGTAAGCAATCCATTTTCCTTTCCATCCTTTTTTCTTTGCTTCTGCGACAGGGTCTATGTATCCAGATTGCCACCCAACATCTGCAAGTGTGATTAAAAAGTCAGGACGATATTTCAACAAATAATATGTCACCGTGTCATAACCATACTCTTTTTCCTTCACTGGAAGCATAGTATAACCATCTACTTTATGCGGTCTATCTTGATTTTGCCAACCAACATGATAAAATTCCCAATCAGGCTTTAATTTTACCCATCTTGTAAGTAAATTAAGCCAAACTGTTCCGTATCCTGTTGAAATATATGGATCATCTCCATAACTGAGTATTTTCATTTTTCACCTCGTTTTTCACCTCATTTATGTAATTTTCTAATTTTTCTGCTGCTCTGTCCCAAGACCACTCTTGTCTTATTCTATCACTTTCTATCTTTGCTTTTTCATTTAATTCCTTCCAATTTTCATAGGCATATCTCATCTGCTTCTTTAAAGAGTTAATGTCTGGGTCAGCCAACATATTTCCCTCACAATAAAACTTTGGGTCTCCTTGTACAACTTTTGGAGCATCAACCCACAAAACAGCAGGATGTCCCCTACAAAAGTCCATATGCCCTGAATTATTATCTTTTGTTACTATAACAGGCAATCCGCAGGCAAGTGCGTTTAATATTGTCAATCCAAATCCTTCTCCTCTTGTTGGAGCAACAAAACAATGCGACCTTTGATAATATGTAGCGAGTTCCTCTTCTGTTGCATATTTTGTGTTGACTAATATTTTTTCATTTATATGCCCTATTATTTTTTCAATCTTTTTAGCCACATTATATGGAGCAAATGAAAAGTTCCCCATTTTTAAAACAAGACGAACATCTTCTTCCTTAAATTCCTCGTCAAACGCCTTTATCAATAAGTCTGTTCCTTTTCTGTCGCCTTCTTCTCCTGTCCAACTATTAACAGAGAGAAAAACAAAAGTTCCTTCTTTATTGTATTCTGGATTTGGCTTATAGACTTCCGATACTCCGTGAGGTATTACTTCTATTCTTTTTGTTACTCCATTCCATTTTGCAAGATTTTTAACTGCCTTGCTTGGAACAAATACTGCATCTGCTTTGTTAATGTAATATGGCCAATCTTCAAATAATTTTGTTCCTTCATGAACAAAACCACCTATTATTGTTCCCCTTCCTTCTCTCCAAAACATAGGATAATCCCAAAAGATAGTTACAATTTCTGGGTCATTGATATTAATTGGAGAATTCAAGAATTCAAGCCCTTTGTTAAATTCCCATCCATCGTGCCAAATATCAGACACCTGAATCTTATGCCCTCTTTTAACTAATGCTTTTACCCATTCTCTTCCTGCTGTTGCTATGCCTGTTGGATTGAAAATATTACCTTTCCAAAGTATTTTCATAGTTCCTCCTCTTAAATCTTATAAAATCATTTGGTCTTATTAATCTTTCTTCCCCATTAATCTTTACTATTGGAAAGCCATTTTCAAATCTGCATATCTTTCTTCTTGCTATTTGTTTGTATAACTTGAATATCAAAAGGTCTCCTTCTTTCATTTTTATAAATTGCTCTTTTGAATTTATTCTGATTTCGCCCATTTAAATACTTCCTCCCAATTAACATAAAGTCCCATAGTTCCTATGTGAAGATGAGTTGCAACTCCTGGTAAGGGAGAGAGAATTAAAACATTTTTTTTCCTGATTTCAGACAACTTTGCGTCATTTGCTCCTTCACAAGAGGCAATAAAATGTTCAAAATGCTTTTTTAGTATTTCTACTTTTGTGATGAATGTAAAAGTTGTTGAACTGACTTCCCTATAATGAAAGAATGAGCCTAACAAAACATAACTTCTAATTATCAAATCTTCTCTTGTGTATTGGTCTGGATAATCTGTTGGGTGTATTAACAAGTCAAATTGATATCTCTCAAAATCTTTGAAGCATACCTGAAATATTGGAGTATGTAAATAATCATCTTCAACAAAATAAACAAGGTCTTTATCATCAAATGTTTTTGCCAAATTGAAGCACTCTCTTAAACTTCCATCATTTCCCATTTTCTTGTTTATTACTTTTTCTGGACTTTCTTTTGTCAAGAAATCAAGAATTTCATCTGAAACATCATCTGCAACAATATACATCTTGTAATCCATTCCTTTCATTGATTTGATTAATGAAGAATAACACGCTTTTATTATTTCTTTCTTGTCTCCGAATGGTCTTTGAAGCCCGTGCAGTGATTCTACCTTATCGCAGGTTCTAAATATTATTCTTATCATATTTCACCCTTGTATAAGAGCATTTGTTTTCCTATTCTTTCATATTTCCATCCTTTTTCTGCCGCATAAGGAAGAATTAATTTTCCTTTTCCTTCTTCTATTTCCATATCATCAATTAACACAAGAGAATGCGAATGTAAATTCTTTTCCGCCTCTTTGAATGCTTCTAAATGCTTTTCTTGGTAATCTGTTCCAGGAATTGCATCCCATCCATCCAAATAAAGAAAATCAATTGGCTTTTTGAATTCTTTTAATGCTTGTATTCCGTCTTTTACTTCTGCATGCAATCTATCGCTGTTCACAAGACGAGTTGTTAGTTTAATTGCGTCTGGATTAATATCATAAGAATAAACTTCTCCTATTTCCGCCCAGTGTTTTGTTGAATGTCCATCTCCTTCTGCCCCATATTCATTTCTTATACTTCCTATCTCAACGATTGTATTTACTTTTCTTTTTCTCATTATGTCCTTTATTATTTCAAAATATCTTAATTGGTTCATTTTGAGATATATATGTCATCCATTTTTAATATTAGATTTGCAACATCTGTTGCTGCGCTTAAAGCGTGTAATTTAATTGTCACTGGCTCTATTATTCCTTTTTCTTTTGCATCTGAAATCATTTTAAATTCATCAACCCCTAAATTTTTATTTCCTTTCAAATGCTCTGTTTTCAATAATGTCAAAACTTCCATGGCATCCCAACCGCAATTTTCTGCTAAAATCATAGGGATTGTTTCAACAGCTTCCGCGAATTTCTTTATTGCTATTTGCTCTTTTCCTTCTATTTGCTTTGAGAATTCATACAAATGATTAGCCAATTCTATTTCATATGCTCCTGCTCCAACAACGCAATTATCCAAATGCCTTAATACACCAATAACATCTTGTACTGCCCTGTTTATTTCTTCTGTCACTTGTTTTGTTGGTCCGCAAATTAATAATGTGTCTATTGTGCTGTTATCAGAGGTTATTTCAACTAATTCATCATATTTCACTTTTCCATACCCCAAATATTTCTCATCAAAATCCGTGTCTGCTATTGCTGTTGCATTACACGCCTTACAAATGTGGTCAAGATAGTCTCTTCTATAAACAACAATGCCCATCAATCCTGCTTCTGTGATATATGTTTCTAATTCTGGATTTGTATCTGTGTAAAACACGCATTTAACATTTTTCTCAACCAAATTCTTCACAATATCTTTTTTGTATTTCTTTAATCTCTCATTTAGTTTGTTTAATTCGTCTGTGCTTGTTATGTTGAATTTGGCAAAATCTAAATTAGAACGCATCTCAATCACAGCTATTTTTCCTTCCACTTCTTTTGGCATCCTGTCGTTTATTGTGTATCCATCAAAAATAAACCCTTTCACTACCCTGCTGTCAAATGGATTTGCATTTTCCAACATAAATGTTTTCAAATTCTCTATATCTGCTTCTTTTATTAATTTAACAAAATGCTCCACATAATTCTTTGGAATTTTTGAGCCGAAGGATGTCTTCATTATTTTCTCAACATCTCCGCTTGTTTCTATTTCTCTTGTAAAGTTTATTGCCTCATTAAGACTTATGTTATATCCATTTATTATTGTCGTTGGATGCACTTTCTTATTCAATAAACTCAATGCATTTTCAAGAAGTAGACCCATAAAAATCACAGCCGTTGTCGTTCCGTCACCAACCGCCTTTTCTTGGCTTTCTGCCAATTTCTTTATCATTTCCCCTATTGGATGCTCTATTTTCAAATTCTTTATGATTGTCGCCCCGTCATTTGTTGCAATAGCAGAATTATCCGCACTATTTAATAGCATTTTATTCATTCCTTTTGGACCAAGCGTTGTTCTAACCGTGTTTGCTATGTCAATAGCGACTTGTATATGATTAAACTTGTTCTTTATCTCCATATACCACCTCTTTAAGTTCCTTTATCTCTTTTTTTATTTCTTTTTGAGCAGACAATTTCTTGTAATCATCTATGAGCATTTCAATTGCAGCACTAAACTTATATTCACTTGTTCCGAATTTAAGTTTTGCATAATCCCTCAAAAAGTTAATTGCCTCTGGACTTAAACTAACTAACTTCTTCATATTAACCTCCACAAAAGATAAAACGGAAGAATAAAAATCAAAATCCCTACTGCAATAAACCAAATTCTTATAATCCACACAAGCAATTTATTATACTTCATAAGCTTATTTCCTCCATTTTTCCAAATCCAACTCTTTTCTTTGGTTCGTCTAATCCTTCAACTTTTTTGCTGATTATTATTCTTTCATTTAATGCATCAAATGAAACAAGAACGCATTTTCCACTCTCTAAATTCATCTCTTTTAACCATCTCTTCGCGACGGGAATTGCATTTCCTCTTATCCTCACAACACGATTAGTAGCATTCCAAATCTTTCCCTTTGTCTTTTGCATAAGTATATCTGTATATAGAGATATATAAATCTTTCG
>Ga0207433_10010130_pt1 | contig 14783 bp, 18 predicted proteins | sample YelNatPaOPGAMG01_FD_187559 | JGI IMG/M metagenome (GOLD analysis project Ga0207433, IMG submission 187559) | Hot spring thermophilic microbial communities from Obsidian Pool, Yellowstone National Park, USA - OP-RAMG-01 (SPAdes) (version 3) | ecosystem: Environmental > Aquatic > Thermal springs... | reverse complement strand
CCACCGAGGGTATTCGTCGGTGAATGAGGGCGGAGATTTTCTCTTCTCGTGTTTCAAGCTTTTTCTGGACTGTAACTTCGTAAACAAGCGTTTTTCCAGCCAATGGCGGGTTAAAGTCTAGTAAAACTCGTCCTGCGCCTATCGCCCTCACGGTTGCCATTTTCCCATCATATTCTAGGCGCATTCCAAGAGAGGGTGTTATCCCCTTTGCGGTTAACTGCCTTAAGGGAACGCGCCTAACTTTTTCTGGGTCCCGCGGTCCGAAGGCTTTTTCTGGCGGTATCTCAACGGTTGCTTGTTTTCCGACATCCATTGTTGTTAAGCTTTCATCTAAGGCTTTAAGAACCCAGCCTTCGCCTACCACGACCAGTTTTGGCTCGTAGATTTCGCCTTCCTTGTACAAGCGTTCTTTTTTGGCTATTTCCTCGATTGTTGTATCGAAAACTTCGCCTGTTTCTTTAACTTTAGCAACATAATCTATCAGTATGAAGTCGCCCTTCTGTAAACTCATTCTTGCACCATCTTCGTAGATATTTGCCAAACTAAGCCAAAAGCACTAATAAAAGCTTTATCTTATCAAACCCTTCTACTGAACAAGTATAAGCTAAAGGCTTAACCGTCAGCAAGTGAGAAGTTTGAGGAACATGAAAACCATCGACAAGGACGCCCTTTACAGGGAATGCATAAAAAGAATAGAAAAGGAGGCTTTGGGAAAACCGCTGGAGGAAAGGATGAAAATTACGTGTAAGGTTTTGAAGGCTAAAATTCCCTACTATTTTTGGGTTGGATTCTACTTTCCAAAAGAGGATTGCTTAGAATTAGGCCCATCGGAGGGCCCGCCGGCCTGCGCTCAAATAGCCTACACTGGTGTTTGTGGAAAATGCGTGTTAACCGGCAAAACAATAATTGTGTCAAACGTTCACGAGTTTCCAGGACATATTGTCTGCGACCCTAGGTCTAAGTCTGAAATAGCTGTTCCAGTCTTTGGCGAAAGGGGTGAGGTTATGGCGGTGCTGGATGTTGACAGCGATGAATATGGAAGCTTCGACGAGAAAGACGGAGAGTGGCTTGTGAGGATAGCGAAAGCCTTAACTTCGCCGGGTTAAGCCAGTAAAAGTGTTCTTGAATAGGAAAGGGGGCCCATGAAAACCGATTTAGTCAATGCGAGAAGCGTTTACTTGGCTATTCTGCTTCTTGGAATAGTCAGCCTTTTAGGCGACGTGGTTTATGAGGGTTCGCGGGGGCTTGTGCCGGACTATCTCGCTTTCCTACGCGCTTCAGCCTTCATTATAGTTTTTGTTGGGAGGTTCGGAGAGTTTTTGGGCTACGCCTTGAGGCTTGTAAGCGGGGTGCTCGCTGACACGACTAGGGCTTATTGGGCTTTCATTTTTTTGGGGTATGGGCTTATAGTTGCAATTCCGCTTTTGGGTTTCACAAACTTATGGTGGATAGCCATAATCCTAGTTTTGCTTGAGCGTATCGGAAAAGCCGTTAGGTCGCCGGCCAGAGACGCCGTGCTATCCATTGTAAGCAAAGGCGTAGGGGCTGGGAAAGCGTTTGGAATTCATGAGCTTTTAGACCAAATCGGCGCGATTTTAGGCCCCTTAATAGTTGCGGCCTTAATGTTTTACAGCGGAAACAATTACAGCCTAACCTTTAGTTTCCTGCTTGTGCCCTTTCTTGCGCTTGTGGCTTTCCTAGTTTTCACATACAATAGGGTTGGTCAAGGCGGGCCGTCTGACGCGGGAAAGGTTGAGGAAAAAGGCGAGAAAGATGAGGAAGGTGGAAAGCTTGGCGGAGTCTTCTACATTTACACTTCTGCTGTGCTTTTAAACACTGTCGGGCTTATCCCATACGAACTTATTCTCCTCAAAGCCTCGGCGATTCTCCAGCCCACGAACCAGCAGTGGATTGTCCCCCTAATATACATGTTGATTCAGGGGATAGATGCACCCACCGCACTGTTTGCTGGGTATTCCTACGACAAGTTTAAAATCAAGGTTTTAGCTTTGCCCTTCATCCTTTCAGTTTTTCCAACGTTGTTTGCCATGGTAAACGCGGACTTAACGGCTTTGCTTTTTGCCGCGGTGTTTTTCGGCTTGGTTTTGGGAATGCAAGAGTCCATTTACCGCGCCGCTGTTTCAGAGTTTGCGCCTATATCCTCGCGGGGTACAGCCTACGGCATATTCAACACAGCCTACGGGGTTGGCATGCTGGCCAGCGGTTTCGTGTATGGTTTAATTGCAACTTTTAATCCGCCCTACGCTGCCATAGTCCTCTATGTTTTAGCTGTGCAAGTTGCCGCTGTAGTTCTACTTATTAAGGCTTATCCAGAAAGTGTTAAAGCTTAAACGCTCCCAATTTTATGGATGGCGAAAAGATTTGGCTTCAAACGACGAGTCTAAGGTTTTAGATATTCTTGAGAAAGTTAGCAAAAGCGTTGTTAACATAAGCACTATAAGGCTTATCCAAGACGTTTTCTACCAAGTTTTCCCAGTTAAGGGCATGGGTTCAGGCACAATAATCGATAGTGAAGGCCACATACTAACCAACAACCATGTTGTTCAAGGCGCGGAACGCATTGCGGTAACCCTTTGGAACGGCGAAGTTTTAAACGGGCGGCTTCTGGGCACATGTGCAATTCATGACATAGCCGTTGTCAAGGTTGATAAAAAAGGGCTGGTTTACGCGGAGCTGGGTGACTCGGATAAGCTGAGGATAGGGCAACGCGTTTATGCTATCGGCAACCCCTTCGGCTTGGCTGGTGGCCCAACAATAACTTCTGGGGTTATAAGCGCGTTAAACCGCACAATAGAGTCGAAGAACGAACTTTTAGAAAACCTTGTGCAGACGGATGCTGCCATAAACCCAGGGAACAGCGGCGGCCCCCTCGTGGACATTAATGGTAAAGTGGTGGCCATAAATACGGCGATTATTCCCTTCGCCCATGGAATAGGATTCGCTATTCCAATAAATTCGGCTAAGAAATGCGCCTACGACATAATAGCCAAAGGAGTCCATGTTAGGCCTTGGCTTGGAATAATAGGCTTAAGCCTTTCAAGGGAGATTTCCAGCTACTATGGCATTCCATTGGCTGAAGGCGTGCTGGTTACAAGGGTTGTGGAGGGAAGCCCCGCAGACGAGGCTGGCATAGAGGCTGGCGACATAATACTGGCAATGGACAACGTGCCTATCACAAGAATCGAGAAGCTGCTAAGCGAAATCCACAAGCGGAATGCTGGCGAAAAGGTTAATCTAACAGTCTACCGCGAAGGGTTAGAGTACTCTGTTGAGGTGGTTTTGGCCAGAGCACCATAAACGTTTTAGCGGCTGTCTAAAACTTTTAAGCGGAAATTATAAATTGGTAGTTTAATAATAATGGTAAACGCTTTCAAATTTACTATTCCATGTATAATAGTAGGGGGAGGCTGATGAGCACCCATGCAGAAGAGCTAAAGCTTCGGTTAATGACTATAGAGCTTCTTAGAACAGCCAAATACAAGCGGAACATCACATACCGCGAACTTTCAGCCAAGACGGGGTTGCCCGTAACCGTCTTAAGCAGGTATGCTAAAGGCCATGTTTTGCCAAACACTGCTAGGGCTAAGCAGCTTTGGAAGGTTTTGTCTAAGTTTGTTGGTTTAGAAAGCGAACTTCGAAATAGAATAAAGTTCGATGAAGATGGCTATTTTGACAATACTGAGATTATCGGTGACTTCAATATTTTACAGCAGGCGGCCAACCACGCATTGGCGATTTTCGCTGGAAAACGGGTTACAAAAGTGTTTACGGCCGCGGTTGATGGAATTCCACTGGCAACCATGGTGGCAAACGCTTTGGGCGTAAACCTAGTTGTAGCCAAGAGAAGTAAAGAAGTGGGCGTAAAAGAGTTCCTCGAAGAAACCTTCGTGCTCAAAGATTCAGGCGTAACAATTACGCTTTATGTTCCAAAGGACGCCATTAAAAAGCGGGACAGCGTCCTAATAGTGGATGACATGATTAAAACCGGCGAAACACAGGCGGCGCTAGTCAACCTTGTGCGCAAGGCTAAGGCTGAAGTCTCGGGAGTTTTCTCCCTCATAGCCGTAGGAGACGAATGGAGGAAAAAGCTCAAGCTGCCAGAAGAGTGCCCCGTGGAGGTTATAACCTACATCAAACCAGCTTAGGGTTTAAACATTCCATTTTAACCGGGCAAACAGTGCACTTGGCTTTTCTACAGTAGTTTTTCCCAAGGCGGAGCAGCGCCGTTTCAAAATTTATAAAGGACTTGTTTGGGATGCTGTTTTTGGTCCAAAACTCCTCAAGCTGCTTCAATAAGGGTTTAGAAGATTTTTCATTAACTAAGCCCAAGTTTTTCGCTGCTAAAATGACTAGGCTGGTGGGGTTGGGTTTGGCTTTATCCCATATGCCGCGGAGTTCCCTTAAAAATATGCTTACGGTAACGTCGCCTACACCTTTTCCCAAACCTTTAATCATGTTTTCCAGTTCTTGCGGGGTTGACGCTTTCTCGTGTAGGCTGGTCAGCTTGCCACCGTGCTTTTCCAGAAGGTTTCGCATAACCTCAAGAAGCTTGTCCGCCGTTTTGAAGTCGTAACGTGTATAGCTTCCCTCATCCAGAATCCTTACAAGGCCATCCCAGCCCGTTTCAAGAATCTTTTTAGGCGTTAAAACATTGTATTTCTCAAAGCACTTGTAGGTTTTCAACACGGAAGTTTCCGTTATTGGTGTGCCGAAAAGGATGGAAGCCAAAAACCATTTGAAAATTTCCTCTTCTCTGCCGCTTTCAAGGTTTATGCCTAAAGCCTCTGAATATTTTCCTCCGAGTTTTTCAACGAGAATTTGAAGGTTTTCCAATCTCAAAGTAGGGGCCGCTCCCTTCGCCTCTTTGCTAACAATTTATAACAGTAACTGGCATAAACGGTTAACGGAGGACAAGGCCTATGCAAAGGCGAACCATAGAATGGCTTGAAGACGGAACAGTGGCGACCATAAACCAGCTGAAACTCCCCCATGAAACAGAGCTTTTAAGGCTGCGGACATGCGACGAAGTGGCTGAAGCCATAAAAACCATGAAAATTAGAGGTGCGCCGCTGCTTGGGGCTGCTGCAGCCTATGGCTTAGCGCTTACAGCTTACCATTCAAAAGCAAAGAACAAGGCGGCTTTAATTCGCGAGTTGGAAGAGGCTGCGGAAAAACTGCGAAAGACTAGGCCTACGGGGGTTAACCTCTTCTGGGCTGTTGACCGAATACTGGGCAAGGCCTACGCCTTCAATGGGGACGCCCGCCAACTAGCCTCCATGGTGGTGGAAGAGGCTAAAAAGATAGCTGATGAAGATGCCGCGGCAAACCGTGCGTTGGGCATGCATGGCGCCGCCCTCTTAGAAGACGGCGACGTTGTTTTAACCCACTGTAATGCTGGAGCCCTAGCCACTGTGGATTATGGAACAGCCTTAGGCGTTATTAGAGCGGCTGTTGAACAAGGAAAGAAAATCAGCGTTATAGCTACTGAAACTAGGCCTAAACTTCAAGGTGCCCGCCTAACAGCCTACGAGCTTAAAAGGGACGGCATACTCGTCACTTTGATAAGCGACACCATGGTTGGCTACGTCATGTATAAACGCATGGTCAACAAAGCCATTGTAGGCGCCGACAGGATAGTGCGGGACGCCGTCATAAACAAGATAGGAACATATCAAATAGCAGTTCTAGCAAAAGAACATGGCATACCCTTCTATGTGGCAGCTCCGAAATCCACCTTCGACCCCACGCGTATATCGGCGGAGGTAACCATAGAGGAAAGAAGCCCGGAAGAAATAACCCACATAGGCTCTGAAAGAATAGCGCCTGAAGGCGTGGCGGTTTTCAATCCAGCCTTCGACATAACACCCCTAAAATATGTGACGGCCATAATATGCGAAGAAGGCATCCTATATAAGGAGGACTTTTCAAGTTTAGCAAAATGGTTGAAAAGAAATGAGCAAAGATAAAGAGCAGCAGACCCGCCAAGAGGCAAAAATTGATGGGCTCCTAACAGAGAAGGGAATTAAAGTAAAGGCAAAACAAAGGGTTGAAGAGCTTAAGACTAAGGGGTACGGCATAAACGAGAATGGAGAGCTGCTTCTAAACTTCTACGAAGCGCTGCACCTCGTGGATAGGGGGCTGCTGGAAGTTAAAGACGAAAAGGGCGAAAAAATCGGTTTCCAAGAGCTTCTGCAGATTTCCGAGAAAGCCGACGAAAACGCTTGGGCTAAATATATGGTTTACAGAGACCTGCGAAGCCGCGGCTACGTTGTCCGCGAGGGCTTCGGCACCAACATCGACTTCAGAGTTTATGAAAGAGGCGAGTATGGAAAGGACACGGCGAAATATTTGGTTTTAACCCTTCAGGAGGGAAAACCCATAACATTGGAGGAGCTAAACCAAATAGTGAGGCAATGTCAAAGCCTTAAAAAGGAGTTGATAGTGGCGGTTATGAGCCGCCGCGGCGAAATAGTTTACTACTCCGTTTCCCAACTAACCTTACCATCACCGAGCGTGTAGGATGCGTGGTAAAGCTATGAGTGCCTTTAAAACCGTCCGGGGAATGCGGGACTTCCTCCCAGAAGAAGCAAAAATAATGAAATACATTGAAAGCCAAGCCCGAAAAATAGCCGAATTGTACGGGTACAAGGAGATAATAACACCAGTTGTGGAATCCTATGAGCTTGTGGCTGCCAAAGCCGGCGAAGAAGTCCGCGCCAGAATGTATGCCTTCGAAGATTTGGGCGGGCGTAAAGTCGCCCTAAGACCAGAGTTTACGGCTTCTGTGGCGAGGCTTGTGGCCACCACCCTTCGAAACGAGCCTAAACCTTTAAGGCTTTTCTGTTTGGGAAGCCTCTACCGTTACGACGAGCCCCAGAAGGGACGGTTTAGGGAGTTTTGGCAGTCAAACTTTGAACTCATGGGCTCTGAAAAACCCGAGGCAGACGCAGAAATACTGCTTTTAACCAACCACTTCATGAAATCCGTTGGCCTAAAGAACTACGCCTTCAAAATTGGACACGTGGGAGTTTTAAGAAGCATCCTAAACCTGGAAGGAATAGCGGAAGAAACCCAAAACAGGATAATGCAGCTGATGGACAAGAAAATGCATGAAGAAGCGCTAAAAATGGTTAAGGAGGCGGGCGCCTCTGAAAAATGCCTAAACACACTTCAAAAGTTGGTGAACTTGAAGGGGGAAAACACAGCAAAAGTTTTGGAGCAAATGCGTGAGAACGTGAAAGGCTATGAGACGGCTTCTGAAGCAGTTAAAAACCTTGAAGAAATAATCCGCCTCGTTGTGGAATCCGGGGAAAAACTAGATATAACAGTTGACGCTGGCTTTGCAAGGGGCCTAGAATATTACACAGGAATGATTTTTGAGGTTTATGTTCCAGAACTTGACATAGCATTGGCCGGCGGCGGAAGATACGATAGGCTTGTGGAGTTGTTCGGCGGAGAACCCACCCCAGCCGTGGGAGTTGCCCATGGCATTGACAGGATAATGCTTGCCCTACAAGAGCAAAAAGCAAAAATCAACGCAAAAAAGGAGCGGGCAGTCATGGTGATACCAGTCAACGAAAACCTAAACGCAGAAGCCCTAAAAATTGCCGAAATGCTCAGGATGGAAAGCATACCAGTCGAAGTTGAGGTTATGAGGCGAAGGGTTTCAAAGGCTTTGGAGGACGCTGACAGACGGGGAATAAGCCACGTTGTAATAGTTGGAGAAAGGGAGCTGAAAGACGGAGCTGTTGTTTTAAGGGACATGCAGAAAAAAGAACAAGCCAAAGTCAAAATCGGCGAACTTGCCAAAACATTAAAACTTCAAACTTCTTGAACTGTGAGACATTATCCTCTCAAAAGTCTCCAACGTTCGAGAGGCTTTTGACAGCTAATCATCAGATCCCGGCGGCTGCGTCACAAAAATCATCTTTTATGGAACAATAAGTAATTCAACTTTTCTGAAGGTTGATGCTTTTATGTTAAACATTTAGCGTTATGCTGAGAGAAAACCACCATCCACGGGTATTAGGGTTCCGTGAACATAGCTTGAGAGATCGCTTGCTAGAACGAGCGCCATTCGTGCTACTTCGTCGGGTTTTCCCATTCTGCCCAAAGGAGTTCGCATAGTGTATTCTATTCCAGCCTTTACAACTTTGAAATCTAACTTTAAAACATCCTTCGCTACACTTTTTGCTCCAGGCGTCCATATCCCACCAGGCACCAACGCGTTTATCCTAAAACCAGCTTTTCCATACTCATGGGCTAAGGCTCTGGTTAGAGCCATTATCCCTGCTTTGCTAACATCATAGTGTCCAAGATCCTCTTTGAACGGCATAACGGCTTCAATGGATCCTATGTTGATAATTACTCCACCGCCCTTTTTGATTTGAGCCCTTATCATATGCTGGCACATCCAGAAAACCGCATTCAAGTTGATGTCCAAAACTTTCTTTAAAAAAGGTTCATCAATCTCTAGAAAGGGTTTCGTTGGATAAACCCCAGCATTGTTGACAAGTATGTCCGGCTCCTTTCCCCTAAGCCTCTCCCATAAAGCATCTATCTCTTCTTTTACGGATAAATCCACCTTGTGAATGTTGACGTCAACCTTGAACTGCGACAGCTCCATCTGCGCCTCTTTTAACGCTTCCTCATCGATATCCACAAGCTCTAACGCAGATCCCGCCTCTGCAAACCTTCTGGCAATCGCCCTACCAATGCCCACACCGGCACCAGTAATCAACGTGCGTTTTCCCTTTAAAGAAATGAGCTCATTAATCGGTTTTAATTCCTCTTTTTCTTTCTTAACCATGCTTATCAGCCTTTTAATTTGGATTTTGATATATCAAATTATAAAATATTAATATTACGCACCCCTTCAATTACACCCACAGTAAAAAACATAGGAAATCTTACATTCACCGCCCAGCAAAGATTGCCCTTTCAGATTTCTTGAACTGTGGGGCGTTCTCTTCTCAAAAAGTCTCCAATATCCAAGAGGTTTTTAACAGCGAATCCGCCTTTCAGCTTTTCTAGGTCTTTCACTATTCGGCCATAACCCAAACATTCGCCATATCTATTAAAAACTAGAGTGTAGTCGCCCTTTCTCCGGGAACCCTCTATTTTTAGGATTCCCTCTTTGAATAGGTCTCTGCCGCAGACGAAAAGCCAAGCCGACTTATCGTCCACTGTTATTTTGTTTTTGGCTTTTTCAGCGATCATGAAAAGCAATGGAAAGCTTGGATGAAATTCTCCGCCTTTAACCTTTCCCAGATAGGTTCCCACATAGAGCCATTTCTCACATGCTTTGGCTAATTCTTTTAACTCTCGGTTAAGCAGAAAGTACCGGTTCGCCCTTTTCACCACAAACCTTTCGTCCAAATTTAGCTCTGCATCGAAAAGCTTTGCGAAGCTGTTAATGGCTTCCGCTTTCGCCAAAATTTTCACCTTCGCTTTATTAGCTTACATACAAAGAAGCCTTGGGTTTTCCCCGGCCAAATCCGCCTACAATTCCTTACAGAATCGTCTAGTTTCATGCCAAAAACCTCTGTGTGGGCTTCCTCGCCGTAACAGTCTATTTCCACGGTTTCCAAGCCTAAATTCCTCACAGCCCAGTCTATGTTTAACTCGTTTTCCTCTGGCTCCAAGGAGCATGTTGCATAAACTAATTCGCCGTCCTCCTTGAGAACTTTTGCAGCCTCTGCTAAAATCTGCCTCTGCAGCCTCGCGTTTCTTTCAACGTCCCGCAAGGTTCGCCGCTTAAACCATTCCTTGTCCGTGGCAAAGTTGCCGGAACACGGCACGTCAAGCAATACCCTATCAAACCTAACCCCAAGCGTTGACACGCGCCGCGCATCCAACTGGTAGACCACCGTATTTTTCACTCGGCACCGCTCAAGATGGTTCGCCAACGCCTCCAAACGCCGCTTATTGACGTCTAAATCCACAATGACGCCACTGTTGTCCATCAAATCCGCCATCTGAACAGTTTTTCCTCCCGGAGCAGCACAAGCATCCAGAACAGTCTTTCCCTTCAAATCCGTGAAAAGCGTCGCCGGAATCTGGGCAGCAGCCTCCTGCACCGAATAGTAGCCTAAAAGATATTCAATCGTGGCTCCGACTGAAAACTCCGAACGAACAACCCAATAGCCACCATGGAGAAAGGGAATTTCCTCAAGCTCAAAACCCAACCCCTTAAGTCTCCCAACAATGTCAACACCTTTAACATTCATCGAGTTAATCCTAATAGCCTGCCTAGGAGTGGCTTCCCTAAATTCCCAACCCAGCCGTCGATAACGACCAACAAAAAAGTCCTTGCCAAACATCGAAAACACAAAAGAGTGAAACAAGCAATAAAAACTTGGCGATAAACAAAACCATAGAAGGTAGGGGTAGCAAAAAATAACAAGCGAAAACAGCCCATTTTCCTACAGTTCGCTACAAGCAAATCTAGAGAGGGCTATCAACTTTTACAGTGGGAAGCAAGCAAAAGATGACAAGCAAAATAGGACCGAACATAATGCTTTTTAGGAAAACCATGATAAGAGGATACCAGAATTCGGAAGCCTGCGGCCGTAGTCTAGCCTGGACTAGGACATCAGCCTGCCACGCTGACGACCCGGGTTCAAATCCCGGCGGCCGCACCATCCCTCAAAAGCTCTTTTATGAAAGTGGCTGACTCATCCTCTTTTGGTGGTAGGTTTGCCCGTTGTTCAGATTTCCGTTTGGGCTGGAATGAGCACCGAAAGCAAAAGGAAAATCGTTAAAGGAGTTACGAAAGCGTTTGAGGAAGTAGGAATTCCAAAAGAGGCTGTGGAAATAATAATCTATGAAGCGCCAAAAACGAATTGGGCTTCAGGTGGAGAGCTGCACTCAGACTCTGAAAGGCTTTCGAAGATGAAAGTGCCATAACCTTCGCTGTTCAAAGCGAAAGCCTAAATCCCTTATCCCCTTTTTCTTTACTTTAAAAGAATTTACAATCGCAGTTATAGTATTTTAAAAGCCGATGATCTTTCGAATTCTCTCCTTTGCCTCACACATGTTCTCGGCAGTGGCTTCGGGTTCCAATTTGCTTTCCCAAAGGGTTTTTAATGGAAAAAATTGAGAGGCAACAAACACGGTTTTCATGCCCAATTGCTTTGCCCCTTTAATGTCCTCTTCTGGGCTATCTCCTACATGTATCGCTTCTTCCGCTTTAACTCCAAGCTTTTTTAAGGCTTCTTCGAAAATCCTCCTGTGGGGCTTCCGCCATCCAACAGCATCCGAAACTAAAATCACGTCGAAGAAGCCGCTTATCCCAACCTTTCTAAGCCCAGCGTATATAACTGGCGCATAAGTGAAATTTGAGATTAGGCCAAGCCTGTAGCCTCCATAGAGCATCCGCAACACTTGCTTCGCGCATGTCCTAAGCTTAAACGAGCTTACATAATCTTCAAAGAAAATGTTTACAGCCATTTTTATGCGGCTATCATTAGGGATGGTCTTAAAACCAAGCTTGTTTAGGGCTTCCGAAATCCAAACAGCGTTTGTAACCTCAATAAGCTTCTGGTAACGGAAGGCACGATATTTTTCATGCGCCCAACTGTAGGCGTCCATGAACTCCTTTTGACCAATATTAAAACCTGCGTCGACGATGGCCCTGTACAACTTCATTTTTGAAACTTCAAGGTTGTAACCCTCCACGTCCACTAACGTGCCAATAAAATCAAAGGTTACAGCCCTTATTTGAGGCAAGCCTCTTTTCCTCTCTGTATTTGCAGTATTTCTTTGCAATATTTATCCCAATTTAATAAGATTTAGGTATGCCTTCAATAATTCTGAATAAATGCGTGTTCCCTCATGTCTTTCAGAGATTATTTACATGAGAAGGCGGAAGAGTCAAGGCATAATGAGATAACAGCCTATCTAATGTTTTTAGCCGGAACCATTTTCTTTGTAGGCGGCGTCCTAGAAACATTATTCATATTCCAGTTTGTCCAAACACCTCCCGAATGGTTTCTCTTCATCCCCTACTACACAGAACCTCATGCTGGGGCGGTTATGGGCTTGTCCCTAATAATAGGCGGCTTAGTTCTAATAGTGTATGGAATAGTGGCTGGCATAAGCTATGCCAGAGATAGAAGCTGGTACATGAACGAGCTTCGAAAGGCAAACTCCATAGAAGAAATCCTACTGTCCCGAAAACAAGTTTCCAACGAACCGAAAAAACAGAAACCCATAGTGAAGAAATCCTCTAAACAGACGGGGAAATAATTTTTGAGGCGATTTCCCCCAATTTTCTGGCGAAATCGGTTTTAAAAAGCGCGTTTACATTTCCCAAAGCATTTTCAATTTCAGGATCGAAGGGTATCTCTCCCAAAAATTTAACACCAGCCTCCTCAACTTTCCGCTTTACGAACAGTCCCTCCTTCACCTTCATATTTTCAACAACACCATTAACTGGCACCTTCAACTCCTTTAAGAGACTTAAGAGTTTTTCAACGGTTTCGAAAGCCAAAGGGGAAGGCGTGCTAACAACTAGAAACTCTATCTTTCTAACAAGCCTTATAATGTCGAGAGTTGCATCGCTTATTCCCGGAGGCATATCTATTATTAAGAAGTCTAAGTCTCCCCACAATATTGTTGAGAAAAGCTCTATAAGGGCGTTGGAAAAGTCTGCCCCTCGTAGGGGCAATACTTTCTCACGAGAGAAGGCAACTATTGACATGTATTTTAAACCGTGAACCTTCGCTGGAACTATGCCTCTTTCCTCTTCAGTCTTTATTTCTTTAATGCCTAAAATGAGGTGGGTTGAGGGACTTGTGAAATCCGCATCGAAAAGTCCCACATCATAATTTTCCTTTGAAAGGATCAACGCAAGGGTTGATGCGACTAGGCTTTTGCCCACACCGCCCTTACCACTTGAAACTGCGATTACACGTTTGACCTTTTCAAGTCTCTTGTTTATGATGCCTATTCTCGGGTCTGCCATGCTATTTAACCCCTTTAATGCTTTCAAGCCATATGCCTCTTCCCTCAAGAATTTCAAAGTCTGGACTGCCGCATGCAGGGCATTTAATGTATGCATATATGACTTCTGGGACAAAGTGTATGGCCTCTATTGACTCTGCGTTAAGTTTGTTTTTACTGAAACTCCATTTTTGTCCACAAACCCGGCATTTCAACTTGGCTTCAACGGTTTCTATTACAAACTCGGCGTTCTTGATTATCCCAGTTTTAAGCTCTGACAAAGCGAATTCAAGAACGTCAAGTTCCACTTGTTGAAGTTCGCCAACTTTTATTTTAACCTCTCTGACTTCCACTAGCCCCTCCTTTCCAGCTATTTCAGAAACTGATGAGATTATTGCTTCAGCCAAAGCCCACTCATGCATGGGAGAAGGCTTCACATGGTGGAATTTAAAAATATTGCAGAAAACCACAAACGTTGCTCATTAAAGACTCGTTTAAACGCTATAGTAGTGAACGTAAAGCTTTTAAAGAACCGATTTTCAAACCCATTTTTGGTGATGGCCATGCCAAAGAAGAAGAAGGAAGAGAAGAAGGAGGAAAAGAAAGAAGAGAAAAAGTAACCACTTCAAATTAGCACTTTGAGCTTGGCCTCACCACCCTCTAACGTTTTTTTTCTATTTCTTAGAACTGGTCTGAGCAGAAGCGCTAAATTTTCGGCAGCCTTCTAGATTAACGATGTGGGCGTGTAATGAGTAAAGTTGCCATTGTTAAAGGTTCAAAACCCATCGAGTCCACCGTTAAGGCTCTTGAAATGATAAAGGCAGAGTTAGGTGAGATCCTTTCCACCGAAAGACCCATCTTGATAAAGCCTAACTACATAAATGCTGAGCATCCTTCAACTGGCATAACAACAGACAGCAGAGTTATCGAAGGCATTGTGAAGTTTTTGAAGAAACATGGAAAAAACAATATTATTGTCGGTGAGGGAAGCGGCTGGGCAGACACCTTTGAAGCGTTCAAGGTTGCTGGAGTAGACAAAGTGGCTGAAAAATGGGGTGTAAAACTCTTAGGCCTTAACAAAGACTGCTTCGTGGAGGTTTATCCACCCAACCCCTTAGCCCTCAAAAAGGTTAAAGTGGCAAAAACAGCGCTTGAAAGCCTAATCATAAGCGTTCCAAAATTAAAACTCCACAGACTGGCCACGGTCACACTTGGCATAAAAAACATGATGGGCGCTCTCGCCTCTAAAGGAGTCATGCACAATGGAAAATTAAACGAGAACATCGCAGACTTGGCCTCCGCCTTAAAACCCAGCCTAACCGTAATTGATGGAATAATCGCCGGAGAGGGCCACGAAACAAGCGGAAACCCTGTTGAAATGGGCCTCGTTATAGCGGGCACAGACCCCGTGGCCGTTGACGCCGTCGGAGCCGCTGTGATGGGAATTTCGCCAACAAATGTTAAACATTTGGTTTTGGCGGAGAAAAAAGGGCTTGGAACATGTCACCTAGAAAAAATAGAGGTTATTGGAGAGCCCATCGAAAAGGTGAAGCGAAATTTTCGCAGATCTTTTTCATCAAAAATCCTTGAGCATTTCCAAGGTTTTTAGGAAAAGCTTTTAAGATTCTTTTTCAGCCTAAAAGGAGCCTATGGCTGAAGAAACCGAAGCTCTTCCAGGAGCCGAACCCAGGGGAATAAGCAAGTATAGAGATCAAATAATTAATGGTCCAATTATCCGCACAATTTTCTGGCTTGGCATTCCTCCGCTTATAAATCAGCTTGTAGTTGTAGCCTATAATGTGGCGGACACCTATTGG
>Ga0207433_10010128_pt1 | contig 14784 bp, 11 predicted proteins | sample YelNatPaOPGAMG01_FD_187559 | JGI IMG/M metagenome (GOLD analysis project Ga0207433, IMG submission 187559) | Hot spring thermophilic microbial communities from Obsidian Pool, Yellowstone National Park, USA - OP-RAMG-01 (SPAdes) (version 3) | ecosystem: Environmental > Aquatic > Thermal springs... | reverse complement strand
CGGCGCCGACTTCGGACAGCCAGGAGTAGGGCGGCAACCGGATTTCGTCGCCTTGCCCGCCCCGTAACCCGATGCTAGACTTGAGGTCGTCGGAAGCCCGGCTTCCGGCCGTTTTGCCGTTTGGCCGCGAGGTGCTGACATGCTGAAAGCTCTGAACACGATTCTTCTGGGGGACGTCCACGGCAAGGAGATGCGGAGGCTCAGGCCGCGTCTCGACGCCATCAACGCCCTGGGAGACGAGATGGCCCGACTCACCGAGGGGGACATCAGGAGTCGCTCTCTGGCGCTTCGCGAGCGCGCCATGAGGGGCGAGGATCTGGACGACCTGCTCGTCGAGGCCTTCGCTTTGGCGCGAGAGGCCTGCGGGCGCACCGTCGGCCTCAAGCCCTTCGATGTGCAGGTCCTGGGAGCCATGGTGCTCCACGAGGGCAAGGTCGCCGAGATGAAGACCGGCGAAGGGAAGACCCTCGTCGCCGTTCTTCCCTTCTACCTGAACGCCCTCACCGGGAAAGGCGCTCATCTCGTCACCGTGAACGACTATCTGGCCCGACGAGATCGGGACTGGATGAAGCCCGCCTATGACCTGCTTGGGATGTCGGTCGGCCTCATCGTTCACGACCTGGACAACGCCGAAAGGCGCCAGGCGTACGCTTGCGATGTGACCTACGGGACCAACAACGAGATGGGCTTCGACTACCTCCGGGATAATATGGTCGTCTCCCTGGACGACATGGTGACCCGGGGATACAACTACGCCATCGTCGACGAGGTCGACTCCATCCTCATCGACGAGGCGCGGACCCCGCTGATCATCTCAGGTCCCGGAACGGAGTCCACCGAGCTCTATTACCGTTTTGCCCAGATCGTCCGGCTCCTGAAGGAGAACGAAGACTACACGGTGGACCTGAAGGCCCATACCGTCGCCCCGACCGAGGCGGGCGTCGCCAAGGTCGAGAAGGCGCTGGGCGTTCAGAACCTCTACGCCGACGCCAAGACGGACCTCTCCCACTACCTGATGCAGGCCCTCAGGGCGCAGGCCCTTATGAAGCTGGACAAGGACTACGTGGTGAAAGACGGCGAGGTCATCATCGTCGACGAGTTCACCGGCCGGCTGATGTTCGGAAGGCGGTACTCCGACGGCCTCCACCAGGCGATCGAGGCCAAGGAGGGCGTGAAGATCGAGTCCGAGAACCTCACCCTCGCCACGATCACCTTCCAGAACTTCTTCCGCATGTACAAGAAGCTCGCTGGCATGACCGGGACGGCTGCCACCGAGGAGGAGGAGTTCCGGAAGATCTACGGGGTCCCGGTGGTGGTCATCCCGACCAACAAGCCGATGATCCGCGAGGACCTTGCGGATCTCGTCTACAAGACGGAGGAGGGCAAATTCAAGGCCATCGTCGAGGACATCGCCCGTCGCCACGAGAAGGGGCAGCCGCTCCTCGTCGGCACGATCTCCATCGAGAAGTCGGAGCACCTCTCCCGCCTCCTCGACAAGCGTGGCATCCCTCACCAGGTCCTGAACGCCAAGCACCACGAGAAAGAGGCGCAGATCATCGCCGGTGCCGGTCAGAAGGGCATGGTGACGATCTCCACCAATATGGCCGGACGGGGCACCGACATCGTTCTGGGCGAGGGTGTCAGGGAACTCGGCGGACTTCATGTGCTCGGCACCGAACGACACGAGGCCAGGCGCATCGACAATCAGCTCCGCGGTCGGAGCGGCCGCCAGGGCGACCCCGGTTCGTCCCAGTTCTATGTGAGCCTTGAGGACGATCTCATGCGGATCTTCGGCGGCGAGAATCTTCAGGCCATGATGGATCGGCTGGGGCTCGACGACGACGAGGCGATCCAGCACAATTTCCTGAGCCGCTCCATCGAGCGGGCGCAGAAGAAGGTCGAGTCCCGGAACTTCGATATCCGCAAGCAGCTCCTGCAGTACGACGACGTGATGAACACCCAGAGGGAGATCCTCTACGATGAGCGTCGCCAGCTCCTTGACCCGAAGGTCGACATCCAGGAGAAGGTCCGCAACATGATCGAGGCCGTGGTGGACCGAACCTCGGGTCTCTTCGCCGACGAGAGCCAGGGAGGGGACGAGGGGTGGGATCCGAAGCCGCTCCTCGATTACGCCGAGACGATCTTCCTCGAGCCCGAGGAGATCAAGGCCGATGAGATCGAGGATCTGGAACCGGAGGAGATTCGGGATCTCTTCATGGAGAAGGCCCTCCAGACTTATGAGGCGAAGGCGGCAGCCCTCGGGCCCGAGGTCATGTCGGGACTTGAGAGAATCATCGCCATCCGGGTGGTGGACGAAAAGTGGGTCGGTCACCTGCAGGCGATGGACGACCTCAGAGAGGGCATCACGCTACGGGCGTACGCCCAGACGGATCCGCTCGTGGCCTACAAGCAGGAAGCCTTCGCGATGTTCCAGGAGATGTCGGATGCGATCCAGGAGGACATTGTCCGGTTCGTGTTCAAGGTGAACGTGGTCCAGGTGCCGGCCGAGGCCGAAGAGGCCCTGGCCGTCGGGGACGGGGCATCTGATCCCGTCCCTCTGCCCGCCTTTGGACCGCCGCCCTTCCCGGGGGCGGTCCATGAGGTTCACCCCGAGGCGCCGAGGGCCATCGGAGGTGGGGACCGAGAGAGCGCCCCGAAGCCCGTGACGGTGACCAAGGTGGGACGGAACGACCCGTGCCCGTGCGGGTCCGGCAAGAAGTACAAGAAGTGCCACGGCGCCTCCGCCGGGGCCTGAGGGGGCGATCTCGTGGCCACACAGGACATCAAGGACAAGATGAAAGATCTTCTGGGCAGCCTCACGCATCTAAGGGGGTCCCTTTGACCCCGCCAAGCGCCTTCAGGCCGCCGAAGAGGCGGAGCGCGGCCTGGAAGATCCGTCGATCTGGCAGGACGGGCGAAGGGCTCAGGCCCTGACCCACCGGATCCACGCGCTGCGGGCCCCGGTTGAGGAACTCATGGAAGCGGAGAGGCTCGCCGAGGACATCGGGGTCCTCATCGAACTGGCGGATGAAACCGGGGATGAGGGAGCGGAGAGAGAGGCTCGCGAGGGAGTAAAGCGACTCGCAGAGGTCGTCGAGCAGATGGAGCTCGGCTTCCTCCTCACTGGTCCCTTCGACAGCCACGACGCCATCGTCGCCATCCACGCGGGCGCCGGCGGGACGGAAGCCATGGACTGGGCGGAGATGCTCTTCCGCCTCTATTCGCATTACGCCGACCACCAGGGATTCAAGTTGGAGCTCCTGGACAGCCTTCCAGGCGAAGAGGCCGGCCTCAAGAACGTCACGTTCCAGGTCACCGGCAAGAATGCCTACGGCTTCCTCCGGGCGGAGAAGGGCGTCCACCGACTTGTGCGCATGTCCCCCTTCGACGCCTCGGGCAGGCGTCACACGTCCTTCGCCTCCCTGGACGTCCTCCCGGTCCTCGAGGATGAGGGGGAGATCGAGGTGGACCCGGAGGACCTCAGGATCGACACCTACCGCTCTGGTGGGGCGGGTGGGCAGCACGTGAACAAGACGGAGTCCGCGGTCCGGATCACGCACATTCCCACGGGCATCGTGGTCACCTGCCAGAACGAGCGGAGCCAGCACGCCAATCGCGACACGGCCATGAAGATCCTGATGGCGCGCCTTCTGGAGATGAAGGAGGAGGAGCAGCGCCAACAGATCGGCGCCCTCCGGGGAAACCAGGGAGAGATTGCCTTCGGAAGCCAGATCCGGTCATACATCTTTCAGCCCTACCAGATGGTGAAGGATCACCGGACGGGGGTCGAATCCTCCGACGTCGGAGGCGTGATGGATGGGGCGATCCAGCCCTTCATTCGGGCTTATCTCGAGGCCGAGGCTGAGAGGCGCCTGGGGAAAGATGTGGCTCCGTCCTGAAGTCTCAGGTTCGTGTGGGGAGAGGCCTTGGCGTGTCCTGGGGCCGCCCTCGGGCCCCGTGGACGTCGCCTGAGCTTCAAGCGTTAATCGGATTCACCGGCCGCCTTCGAATCGCCGTCGTAGTACAGAAGGACAAGCCGGTCCATTTCCCGACTGATGGCCATCACCTCGGAGTCCCCGATGGTGCGCCCGGTGGAGAGAAGGGCGTCGAGTTGCTCCCTGAGACGCTGAATCTCACGGGTGATGGGTGAGGGCTCGGACATCCAAATCCACCTCGATCAAGCTATCAAAGAATCACGCTTCGACCGATAAAGACAAAATCCTCCAAGGAAAATCCTTCAAGAGGGAGGATTTTCAGGCGCGTCGAAGGTCAGGGACAGACCTGTGTCGGAAGGAGTTTCCGCATGAGACGTACGCTCCAGGTGGCAGCGGGTGCCGTGGCCCTGATCGGGGTGGCCTTTCTGGTCGGAAGGGTGAGTGCCTCATCCGGACCCACCCCCGGCTCCCCGTCCGATCCCCTGGTGACCAAGAGCTACGTGAGCGCAGCCATCCAGGAGGCGCTTTCCGGCCAGACCAAGGCCGGGCCACCGCCCGGGACGAACTTCGTTCTGGTCAAGTTGGACAAGGGATTCAAACTCATCCTTCAGGGCAATGCGGAGATGATCGTCCGGCGCGGAACCACGTCCGCTGTGAGCGGGGCCGCGGGCGGCATTGTGGACCTCACGGCAGGGGCCAACGTCACCGCTGGCAGCACCGTTTCGGACAACCACCTTCTCCTGGTACCGAAGTCCAACGGGTCCGGGATTCTGGCCTCGAACTGGACGGTCGTGCTGGTCTCGGGGTCGTACTCGGTCTCGGACTGACGCCCTTGCGTCGTGATGCAGAGATGACCTCCGCGTCGCATCGTCCCGAGGGCGCTCGCGTTTCGTCACCTTGGGGAGGCGCCTCCTGTTCGGCGGGTACGGCCATTCGTAGCACCGGGACGAAAGGTGACCTTTTCCGCCGAACCAGCAGGATCGATCGAGGAATCGTGCCATAGTTTACCGGAATGGACGGCAGGAAACGACTTTAAACGGGGCGAAGTTGCTGGATGAAGCGGGGTAAAGAGGGGTTGTTGTGCTCAGCTTCCGTTCTGTGTCAAAGATCTATCCCCGTTCGATCGTCGGGCTGACCGACATCGATCTGGAGATCGGCAAGGGCGAATTCGTCTTTGTCGTCGGTCAGTCAGGAGCGGGAAAATCGACGCTTCTTAAGCTCGTCTATCGGGAAGAGGTTCCGACGTCGGGCGCCGTTTTGGTGAACGGTTGGGACGTGGCGCGCCTGAGTCCGGGCAGGGTGCCGTACCTTAGGCGCCATATCGGAGTGGTGTTTCAGGATGTGCGCCTTCTCTCCCAGAGGTCGGTGTTCGACAACGTCGCTTTCACCCTCCGGGTGACGGAGGAGGCGCACCGGGACCTGAGGCGACGGGTGATCGAGGCGCTCGACATGGTCGGCATCGCGGATCTGAAGGACAAGATGCCCTTTCAGCTCTCAGGCGGCGAACAGCAGCGGGTGGGGATCGCCCGGGCCATGGTCGGTCGCCCGATTGTCCTGATTGGGGACGAGCCTACCGGCAATTTGGATCCTCAGACCTCGGAGGACATCCTTCGCACCTTTATCGACATCAATCGCATGGGGACCACGGTCCTCATGGCCACCCATGACTCGAATCTGGTCGACACGTTCCGTCAGCGCGTCGTCGCCCTGGACTCGGGGCGGATCATCCGAGACGAACTGGCGGCAGCCTATGACGACTCCCCTCCTCTCCAGGCGCGGGGGCACCTGTGAGGCTGTCCAGCTGGAGCTTCTATTGGAGCGAGGCGGGGCGAAACATCTCGAGAAACGCCGTTCTCGCCCTGGCCTCCGTCTCCTCCACGGCCGTTTCCCTCCTGGTGTTCGGCCTTTTCATCGCCCTGTCGATGAACGTGGCCGCCGTGACGTCAGCCCTTGAGGGACAGGTGGGCATCCAGGCGTTCATATCCGATCAGGTCGGCGCCACCGCACTGCAGACCATGGAAAAGGAGATCGCCTCCTGGCCGAATGTGAAGTCTGTGAGCTACATTCCGAAAGGGACGGCGCTCAAGAATCTGGTCAAGGATTTTGGCAGCCAGGGGAACTTCTTCACCCCTCTCTCGAAGGACAACCCCCTCTTGAACGCCTTTTTCGTGAAGGCGAAGTCGCCCGACGAAGTTCCGGCCGTGGCCAACCACCTGAAGAGGCTCTCGGGGGTTTCGAATGTCAGCTACCAGGCCCCGGTCGTTGACAGACTCTTCAAGCTCGTCACGGTCGTCCGCCTCGTGGGCCTCGGGATCGGGATCCTTCTCGCCCTTGGGACTCTCCTCATCATCCAAAACGCCATCCGTCTCGGCATCTTCGCGAGGCGTCGAGAGATCCAGATCATGCGCCTTGTAGGGGCGACAGACGGTTTCATCCACTGGCCCTTTCTTCTGGAGGGCATGATCTTCGGCGTCCTGGGCGGAGCCGTGTCGGCCGCGATCATCGCCGGAGTCTATCGCCTCTATACACACGTCATCCGGACGAGCCTGCCCTTCATCCCGTCGGTGGCCGAGTCGCAGATCGACCATCTTGTGGTCCCCGCCGTGGTCCTCTTCGGCCTTCTGCTCGGCTATCTGGGAAGCCACCTCTCCCTGAGGCGGGTGCGGGTGTGAGGCGGAGGATCGGCGTCGTCCTCACGGCTCCACTTCTCGCCGCAGCTCTGCTCGCGGCGCAGGCCCTTCCCGCGCCCGTGCCGGTCCACGCCGCCACGAAGCGCCAGCTTCAGCAGAAGCTTCAGCATGAAAGGACGACGCTCAAGCAGGAGAGGCAAAAGCTCAGCGAGGTCAACGGCCAGTACAGCCACACGCTGGCTTCACTCAAGGTGGTCAAGGAGCAGCTCACCGTCACGCAGTCAAGGATGGTGGCACTCAGCCGCCAGACTGCCCTGGTGCGGGCCAAAGAAGCGGTGACGAAGACGCAGCTGGCCGCAACCCGCAAGAAACTTCGGGCCGACCGGTCGACCGTCTCGGGTGCTCTCGAGGCCTTCCAGGCCCAGGGGCCAGGTGGATTCCTCAACGTTCTCCTCTCGTCCCAGAGCCTTCAGGACTTCATCCAGAGGGTGAGTCTTGTCAGTCAGCTGATGCAGTCCGACATGCGGGTCCTGGACCGCATCTCAGCGGATCAGGATCGACTGGACGCCCTTTCGACGCGCCTTAAGGACCAGAACAGACATCTGACGCGGCTCCAGGCGGCCGCAGAGGCCGACGCCCGTTCGCTCAGCACTGAGAAGGCCACCCTTGCGAGTGATGTCCAGCTGCTGTCGACGGAGAAGGACACGACCCAGAAGGCGATCGTCACCGCCGAGGGGAACGAGACGCTGCTCCAGAATGAGATCAAGGCCCTCGAATCCTCTGGTACCGGCCAGGATATCGGGTCAATCTCCTTCATCTGGCCCGTCCACGGCCCCATCACCTCACCTTTCGGAATGCGCTTCGATCCCGTCTACCAACGCTGGCAGCTCCACGCTGGGATCGACATCGGCGTGCCTGTGGGGACGCCGATTCACGCTGCCGCAGCGGGGACCGTCATCCTGGCGAGCTGGGTGACGGGATGGGGCTACGTCGTCGAGGTGGACTCAGGCGATGGTATCGTGACCCTTTACGCCCACGAGTCGAGCATCGCCTCATCGGTGGGCGAGAACGTCTCCCAGGGCGATGTGATCGGGTATAGCGGTGCCACCGGTGCGGTCACCGGGCCCAATCTTCACTTCGGCCTCTATCTCGGCGGTAACCCCGTTAATCCGCTGCCCTATCTGCCCCCCGGAGGCAACGAGTAAGGATCCGTGGGCGGATTCTTCGAGGTCTCTCCTGTAGGAGCGACCTTCTGCGGCACAGGACTCTGGGAAGTCGTGGGATGCTCCTGGCGCTCCCATCACATGCTCGACGCGTCTTTCTCGCGAGCCACCCCCAGGCCGGGCTTCTTGCCCTTGCGTCAGATCTGGGATTGAGATGTCGCGCCTTCATGTTGATTCGGCAGGACTCGGGACCCGAGGAACCGAAACCAATAAATATCTACTCTTGCGGTCTCTCCGGGACAGGGGGTGCGTTGTGCGTAAACCCGGTTACCGGCTGGTGGTCCTATCCGAGAAGGATGGAAGCGCCAGCGAAATCCGGTTGCCGGGGAGCCTGAAGACCACCCTTCTTTACGGTTCCATCGGGGCCTCCCTGGTGATAGCGCTCCTATTCATCCTGGCCGGCGGGTACGTGAACCAGCAGGTGGTCGCGCGTCGACAGGCGCAGAAGATCGAGCGGCTGCAGGCGCGCGTGGTGAGCGAGCGGAGGGCTGTCGGCCAGTATCGGCAGGTCGCGGCCCTCACGGGCAAGGTTCAAAAGCAGACCACCACGCTTCTTCATGCCGTCAAGGCGGCTGAGACCAAGGTGGGGGTCATCGATGGTTACCACTCGCCCGGTGACCAGGGCCTCGCGGGCATTCTGAAAGTCTTGAAGCACATCGAGGGCATCCTGCCCTTGTCGGTGGGAAGGGCCAAGTCCCAGGCCTTCCGGCTGGCCCATACGCCGGACATGCTTCCGGTCCAGGGCCCCATCACGTCACCCTTCGGCTATCGCACCAATCCCGTCACGGACTCAGGGACCCAGTTCCATGACGGCGTCGATATCGGCGTCCCCGTTGGCACCCCGGTTCACGCCGTCGCCGACGGCACGGTCGCCTACGCCGGCTGGTATGGCGGGTATGGCCTTTACGTCCTTCTGGACAACGGATACGGCGTCCAGACCTTCTACGGCCACAATTCCAGACTTCTCGTCCACCAGGGCGAGGTGGTGAAGCGGGGCGAGGTGATCGCCCTCTCGGGCGAGACCGGCTACGTCACGGGGCCCCACGTGCACTTCGGACTGCATGTGAACGGCCACCGCACGAACCCTCTCCCCTTCATCGCCCGGGCGCGGGAGCGTACGACTGTGTCGTCGGCGTCCTCAAAGGGGGAATAGCCCGTCATGTTCGGCTCCAGGAGCGGCGAGACCCGGGATGAGGCCATCCGCGTCGGGATCGCCGCACCCACTTCCATCCTCGCCTCCAACCTGCACATCGAAGGGCTCCTCACCGGGGACGGCATAGTCCGCATCGAGGGATCCTACGCCGGCACCATCCGCCACGAGGGACATCTGGTCATCGCCAAAGAAGCCGTCGTGAAAGCGAGCGTCGGGGGATCTGACGTGACCGTCTACGGGGAACTCGAGGGGGACGTGAACGTCACCGGAAAGCTGGAGCTCATGGCGACCGCCAAGGTGACGGGAACCGTCAAGGCGCGTCGTCTGGCGATCTCGGAAGGGGCCATCCTCACGGGGGAGTGTGACGTCGCCCGGCCGGATCCCGAGGGCGACGGGTCTGCACCTAAACGATCGGAGGGCAAACTCTCGGCTGCCCTTTGAGCATCCTCACTCCGTGCATCCACCCGAGGACGGCTCTGCATCATTGGGTGTTCCTATGATCGTCGTCGATCAACGTGCCGCCCGTTCCGGGAAGGCCGCGGGGTGCGAGTGCTCGTGATCGAGAAGCCACCGTTTGCGATCCAGGCCGCCCGCATACCCGGTGAGTTCACCGTGACTCCCGATCACGCGGTGGCACGGGATGAGGATCCACAGCCGGTTTCGCCCGATCGCCGCTCCGACGGCCCGTGACGCCGTCTGACATCCAAGGGCCTCGGCGATCTGGCGGTAGCTTCGCGTCTCTCCGTAAGGTATCCGGACGAGCTCCTCCCAGACACGGCGCTGAAAGTCGGTCCCGGTAGGGGAGAGAGGCACGCTGAAGTCCGCTCTCCGGCCCTCGAAGTATTCCAGGAGCTCCAATCGTGCCCTCGCCAGGAGGCCGTCGGGAGGGGCTCCCCCGGTCTCCATGGATCCCGGGACGTCTTCCAAGACGAGTTGCGTGAGAGCCGCTCCGTCTCCCGTGAGTCGAGCGTAGCCAAGGGGGGTCGGGACGGAGAGTGAGACGCCCTTCTTGCGAGGCATGGGTCTTGACATCGCTCCCTCTCCTTTGCATGGGACGGACGCGTTCGGTTCAGGGATCAGAGGACCTGGGCGGCAGACCTGTGCGAAGTCCGCCGGGCCTCGGCGAAGTGGGTTGGCACCTGTTGATTGAAGTATGGACGCTCGTCCATACTTGATCCGCTCTCGATCGACCATGGACCCAGCGTACAGGATGGCGACCGGAGGAGCCAGAGGATTTCGGCCATGAGGGTATCGGCGATCAAGGGGGAACCATGAGGACGCCGAGGACCCTTGCCAACTGACGCCATGGAACATACGATCTAGATTGTTATCTGTGTTAACGTGGACCCCAAGGTGAGGTTCGTCATGAAAGAGTTCGCGCTGAAAGCGGACTTCGAGCCCGAGGGAGACCAGCCACGGGCCATCGCTCAGCTTGTGGAAGGCTTCAGGGCAGGGTTGACGCATCAGGTGCTGCTCGGCGTCACAGGCTCCGGAAAGACGATGACCATGGCCTCTGTCGTCAATGAACTGCAGAGACCGACGCTCGTTCTCGCTCCCAACAAGACGCTCGCCGCCCAGCTCTTCGGGGAGTTCAAGCAGTTCTTCCCCCAGAACGCCGTCGAGTACTTCGTCTCCTACTACGACTACTACCAGCCGGAGGCCTACGTCCCCTCGAGCGACACCTACATCGAGAAGGACGCCTCGATCAACGAAGAGATCGACAAGCTCCGGCACTCGGCCACGACGGCCCTCTTCGAGCGGCGGGACGTGCTCATCGTCGCCTCGGTGAGCTGTATCTACGGCCTCGGCTCTCCCGAGGACTACCGGGACCTCTGTGTGTCCCTCCGGAGGGGATCCGTCTACAAGCGAAACGACGTCCTCCGCAAGCTCGTGGACAATCAGTACGCGCGAAATGACCAGAGCCTTTCCCGCGGCCACTTCCGGGTCCGCGGCGACGTCGTCGAGATCTTTCCCGCCGCCTCCTCCGAGCAGGTGGTACGCGTGGAGTTCTTCGGCGATGAGGTCGACCGACTTCTCGAGGTTGACGCCCTCACAGGCGAGGTCACAGCCGAGCGCGATCACGTCATGATCTACCCGGCTTCCCATTACGTCACCTCGCCGGCCAAACTCAAGGCAGCCATCGCCTCGATCGAGGCGGAGCTTGGACCCCGCCTCGACCTTCTGCGCAGCGAGGGGAAGCTTCTCGAGGCCCAGAGGCTCGAGCAGCGCACCCTTCACGATCTCGAGATGCTCCAGGAGGTCGGGTACTGTTCGGGAATCGAGAATTACTCGCGCCATCTGACGGGCCGAGCTCCTGGAGAGCCGCCTTACACCCTCCTCGACTTCTTCCCGGAGGACTTTGTGATGTTCATCGACGAGTCGCACATCGCCATCCCGCAGATTCGGGGCATGTACGAAGGCGACAAGTCCCGCAAGCAAACCCTTGTCGACTTCGGGTTCCGGCTTCCGTCGGCACTCGACAACCGGCCGCTCAAGTTCGATGAGTTCCAGGAGCGGGTGAGGGCCATGGCCTGTGTCTCAGCCACGCCCGGCCCCTGGGAGCTCCGGAGGGCGGGTAGGGTGGTGGAGCAGATTGTCAGGCCCACCGGCCTCGTCGACCCTCAGGTGGAGGTGCACCCCACCCAGAACCAGGTGGATGATCTGCTCTCCGAGGTCGAGGCCCGGGTCCAGGCGAGGGAGCGGGTCCTGGTCACGACGCTCACGAAGAAGATGGCGGAAGACCTCACGGAGTTCCTGCGGGAGATGGGGATCAAGGTCCGCTACCTCCACTCCGATATCGCCACCCTCGAGCGTATGGAGATCATCCGGGACCTTCGCACGGGAAGCTTTGACGTCCTGGTGGGGATCAATCTGCTAAGGGAGGGGCTCGACCTGCCGGAGGTGTCGCTCGTGGCGATTCTCGACGCGGACAAGGAAGGCTATCTCCGATCTGCGATGTCGCTCATCCAGACGATGGGCCGCGCCTCACGAAACATCCACGGCAAGGTCATCCTGTACGCGGATACCATCACCCCCGCCATGCGGGAGGCGATGGATGAGACGGAGCGGAGAAGGGCGCTCCAGATCGCCTTCAACGAGCGCCACCACATCACGCCCAAGAGTGTCACCAAGGCCATCCGAGACGTCATCGAGGCCACCCATCCCATCACCGATAAAAGGGGCCCCGTGCAGGTGTCCAAGCTCTCGCGAGGGGAGAAGCTCAAGCTGATCGACCGCCTGAAAAGGGACATGCGGGAGGCTTCGAAGCTCTTGGAGTTCGAGCGGGCGGCCGAGATACGGGACCTGATCGTGGAGATGGAAGTGTCCCTGAGGGGCGCCGCACAGCGCGGCTGACGGCTCGGATGCGCCCATCTGCTATAATCTTTGGGATGAATTTCAGGCCGGACCTCGGGGAGGACACCCTTTGAACAACTCGATCGTCATCCGGGGGGCCCGCCAGCACAACCTCAAGAACGTGAATCTCGAACTGCCGAGGGACAGGCTGATCGTGGTGACAGGGCTCTCGGGCTCTGGCAAGTCCTCGCTCGCCCTCGACACGATCTACGCCGAGGGACAAAGACGCTACGTCGAGAGCCTCTCGGCCTACGCCCGGCAGTTCCTCGGACGCATGGACAAACCCGACGTCGACCTCATCGAGGGGCTGTCCCCGGCCATCTCGATCGACCAGAAGACCACCTCTCGAAACCCCCGCTCCACCGTCGGCACGGTGACGGAGATTCACGACTTTCTCCGTCTCCTCTATGCCCGGATCGGTGAGCCGCACTGCCCGATCTGCCACCGCCCCATCTCCCAGCAGACCGTCGATCAGGTCGTGGACCAGGTGATGGCGATGCCCGAAGGGAGTCGCATCCTGGTCCTGGCCCCGATGGTCCGCGGACGCAAGGGTGAGCATGAGAAGGTCCTGGAGGAGCTGGAGCGTGAGGGTCTCGTCCGGGTCCGCGTGGATGGAGAGATCATGGAACTCTCGGCAGTCCCGCACCTGGATAAGAAGAGGAAGCACACCATCGACGCGGTGGTCGACCGCCTCGTGATCCGCGAGGACATCCGCGCCCGCCTCGCCGATTCCCTTGAGACGGCCATGAAATTCACGGGCGGCCTGGCCTCCGTCCAGGAGGTGGACGGCGAGGAGCACGTCTTCTCTCAGGCCTTCGCCTGTCCCGACTGTGGCGTGAGCCTGGAGGAGATCTCGCCCCGGATGTTCTCCTTCAACAATCCGTATGGGGCCTGCCCCACGTGCGACGGGCTCGGCTACTACCTTGAGGTGGATCCCGCCCTCGTGGTGCCGGACGGGAGGCGAAGTCTCCTGCAGGGCGCCGTCGCCCCCTGGGCCCGCTCGGAGTACTACACGGAATACCTCCTCCAGGCATGTCGTGCCTTCGGCCTCCCGATCGAGACACCTTGGGACGACCTCCCCGAGGATTCCCGCACGCTCATCATCCGCGGGACGGACAGGACCTTCCGGTTCCGTTTCGAGGGGATGTACGGACACATGCGGACGCGGACCGTCCGCTTCTCAGGCGTCGGCCCCTACATCGAACGCCGCCTTGCAGAGGCCACCTCGGACGAGGTCAGGGCCGAGATGGAGAGCTACATGACCCCCCATGCGTGCCCTGGATGCGGCGGGCAGCGCCTCAGGAAGGAAAGCCTCGCCGTGACCGTCGGGGGACTCTCCATCGCCGAGCTCTCGTCCCTGTCGATCCGCCAGGCGCTCTCCTTCGTGGAGGGACTCTCTTTCGACGAGAGACGGGCGGTGATCGCCCAGGAGATCATGAAGGCGCTCCGAGAGCGGCTCGGCTTCCTCCTGAACGTCGGCCTCGATTACCTGACGCTCGCCCGTGCCGCCGCCACCCTGTCGGGGGGAGAGGCGCAGAGGATCCGCCTCGCCACGCAGATCGGCTCCGGCCTCGTCGGCGTCATCTACGTTCTGGACGAACCCTCGATCGGGCTCCACCCGAGGGACCACCGCAGGCTCATCGATACGCTCAAGCGGCTCCGGGATCAGGGGAACACTCTGATCGTGGTGGAGCACGACGAGGAGACCATGCGCTCGGCCGACTGGATCGTGGATGTGGGGCCGGGTGCCGGGCAGGCCGGCGGAAAGATCGTGGCCCAGGGGACCCCCGAGGAGGTCATGGCGAACCCGCATTCCCTCACAGGCCAGTACCTTTCCGGCAGGCGCCAGGTGGAGGTCCCTCCCGAGAGGCGTCCGCTGCCCTCAAGGTGGCTTCGGCTCGAAGGGGCCCGGGCCAACAACCTGAAGTCCATCGATGTGGCCTTCCCGTTGGGTCTCCTGGTCGGGGTGACGGGGGTGTCGGGATCGGGGAAATCCACCCTCGTGAACGACGTCCTCTACCGAGCGCTCGCCCTGGAACTGAGCCGTGCGAGGCTCCGTCCCGGAGACTACGAGCGCATCCTCGGCATTGAGGCGCTCAAGAAGGTCGTGAACATCGATCAGAGCCCCATCGGACGCACTCCCCGCTCCAACCCGGCGACCTACACGGGCCTCTTCGACCTGATCCGCCAGGTCTTCGCGGCCCTTCCCGAGGCCAAGGTTCGGGGCTTCGCGCCGGGGCGGTTCTCTTTCAATGTCCGGGGCGGTCGGTGCGAGGCCTGCCGAGGGGACGGCATCATCAAGATCGAGATGCACTTCCTGCCCGATGTCTACGTCCCGTGCGAGGTCTGCAAGGGACGCCGCTACAACCGAGAGACCCTCGAAGTGAAGCTTCACGGCAAAAGCATCTCCGACATCCTGGACATGACGGTGGAGGAGGCGCTGCCCTTCTTCAAGGCGTATCCTCGCCTCGAGAAGAAGCTGCAGACCA
>Ga0207433_10010125_pt1 | contig 14787 bp, 12 predicted proteins | sample YelNatPaOPGAMG01_FD_187559 | JGI IMG/M metagenome (GOLD analysis project Ga0207433, IMG submission 187559) | Hot spring thermophilic microbial communities from Obsidian Pool, Yellowstone National Park, USA - OP-RAMG-01 (SPAdes) (version 3) | ecosystem: Environmental > Aquatic > Thermal springs... | reverse complement strand
ATTAGTGAAAGCGTTTTTGCGAGATGTGTTGTTTTTCTGTTTTTGCCTCGTTGGGTTGATATGCTCCATTCCATGGTCAAAAGGCAACGGTCATTTTGCATCTTCATTTAGAAAACCAATAAACAGAAAAAACAGGATAATCACTTGACAATGCAAGGATAAACCGCCGTTCATTACGCAATCATTGCCATTTCTCAAGCAGGCTCTAATAACAAATCGACATATACCTTCAGAACCATCGCTCAAAAACAGTTTCCATCACCAAAAACTAAATCACTCAGCAAATGAAGCAAATTCTTTACTTTCGCACTTCAGGGAAAATGACGGCACCATCCTTTTTCGGGATGATGATTCAACGTGTCATGTTATGTTTTATACTTGTTGGGATGACCACTTTGACCATCGAAGGAAAGCCCATCACATCGGCAAAGGCGAAAGCCATTGCTCAAGCATTTTATCAACAACGACTTTCACAAAGTGGGCTTGGCATTGCACAGCCTTTACTTCAAAAAAGCGTCAAATCCTCCGACTTCAAATTAGAGTATGTCCCAGCACGAAGCAACCGTTCCTCGGAAGTTTCTGCACCGGCGCTATCGTCAGCCGACAGCAGCGCCTATTTTTATGTCTTCAATGTTGGCAATAATCATGGATTTGTTTTAGTTTCAGGTGATGATGCCGTCAAACCGATTTTAGGCTATGCCTTGCAAGGAACGTTTAATGCAAATCAGATACCCTCCAATGTTCAAAGCTGGCTTACCATGTATAAAAATCAAATAAAAGAAGCTCAAACATCGCCTAACCTGGTTTCCGATACGATACAACGGTTAACAGCGGCAACCACCGTTTCGTTATCCGATTCCGTTGCTCCGTTGTTGGGACAAATCATGTGGGATCAGGACAATCCGTACAATTTACTCTGCCCTTACAATACAACCGCTAAGCAACGTACTGAAACCGGTTGCGTGGCAACTGCCATGGCTCAAATCATGAAATACTATCAATGGCCTGTTACAGGCAGCGGATCAAACAGCTATACGGATAGTCCGTACGGAACGCTATCGGTTAATTTTGCCAATGTCACGTACGATTGGAACGACATGCTCAACAGTTACGGCGCCACTACCACCGGCAAACAGGACACGGCAGTGGCCACCTTAATGTACAATTGTGGCGTAGCGGTCAATATGCAATATGACATTGCAGCCAACGGAGGCAGTTCTGCGAGCAGCAGTGATGCCGCTAATGCACTGATCAACTACTTCAGATACGATGCCGGCATCCAATCATACGACAAAAGCCTTTACAACGAATCTCAATGGGAATCATTGCTTCAAAATGAACTTTTAAACAAACGACCTGTTCTCTATGCCGGAACCGCAGACAGTTTAGGGCATGCATTCGTTATTGATGGTTTTGACAGCAACGATCTTTACCATATCAATTGGGGATGGGGAGGCCTTTTCAACGGCTATTTCACACTTACGGCGCTCAATCCCGATTGGCCGGGCAACATGCTGACCATTGGCGGATACAGCACTGATCAGCAAATGATTGCCGGAATACAAAAGCCAACAGGAACTTCGCACATCAACTATCAAATAGGCACCTATGATCAAGGATTGACAGCATCGACCAACGTTGTGAGTCCAATTGCCAATCAAACTTTTACTATCAGTTACGGGATGATGAACTTCGGTGTCAACGCATATACGGGCAATATCGGCGTGGGACTCTATCAAAACGGTTCCTTCATCAAATCATTGGCTTCCCGCTCCATTTCAGGATTAGGTTCTTACTACTATTACTCTTCTGTGCCATTTAAGAATCTTTCATTGGCGGGAGTCAATGCAGGAACGTACCAACTCTATGCCATCTATCAGCCCTCAGATTCGACCTCGTGGACCATCATGAAGCAAAGCGGATCGTACAACAATTCGTTGAATGTCACCATCAGCGGAACCACAGCTACCATCCAAAAAACAACACCGATGCCATTGTTAACATTAACACAACCGGTGCAGGTGATCCAAAATGCCTATCAAAACAAAACAGAAGAAGTAAATGTGACCATTCAAAACAACGGGGTTGATTTTAATTCATTCCTTTCCCTCTATCTTTACTCCAAGACAGACTCAACCGCATATCATCAAGTGTTGCAGCAAGGGGTATTGTGCATTCCGGCTGGAAGTACTCAAACGGTCACTTTTATGGGAACAATCACTTGTCCTCCAGGTACCTACTATGCTGTAGCCATGGCAGATAGCACCAACAACGGATCAAGCACCAACTATCAAATACTCAAACCAACGACGGAAAATCCGGTTTCTTTCAATATCTATAAAACACCCGGATCTCCCAATTTAGTTGTCACAGCGCCGATCTCATTTACCAATGGATCATCGCAACTGTATAACAACCAACCGATTTCGATCACGGCTACCATTCAAAACAAAGGCGGATATTTTGATTCGACGCTGGTTGCTTTTGTGTTTCCGATCAAAGGCGGATCATCATTGACGACCCTGAATCCGCAACGGGTTTTTCTTGATTCCCTTCAAACAAAAACCATTGTCCTGACGGGGACCATTGACCTGAATCCCGGTTCGTATTTCTTTGGTTTATTCTATTATGCAGGAGGTTGGATCGAATGTACACCAATCAATCAGGCACAATTACCCTTTACGCTGAATCAACTGAACACTGCAACCACAAATGTCTCTACGCAGTCGCTAAAAATTTTTCCCAATCCGGCAACCTCCACGTTGTACATTCAGGGAATGGAAAATGAACCGACGCAAGCAGTTATTTTTGACCTCAGCGGGAAAATGATGCTCAACCAACCATTGACAAATCCTTTCATTGATGTCAGCATGTTGGCAAAAGGAATGTATGTGTTGCAAATTAAAAATGATAAAAACGTAGAAACCATTCAATTCATCAAAAATTAAACATCCACAATCATGACTTTCCACGGATCATGTCAACGGCATGGATGAAGCGATCAGAAAGCACTTCCATGATATGATCTTATGGCAATCTACCGATAGATCAGCAAAACGCATCGGCCAGAAAGTATATTAACCTATATAGCAATAAGTTCAGCTTGATGGGTGGAAAGTTAGGTTAACATCTTCGTTCTAAAGCTATTCAACCGAGTGAAGCATAGGATCACAACCAACACCAACCACCATGCATAAAGAAGAGGTTCGCACTGAGACCGATCAACAAAAGAAAAGCAATCAACCAAACGATAAAAGCGGACCATTTACTTCGGCGTGACAAAGAAGAGGCGCCCGAGAGCATCTGAATGGCGGCATAAAACAACATAAAAACCGGTACGCCAATAAAAAACAACAAAGCCAGCAGTGTAAAGATCAAGTGAACATTTGACGACCACAACACTCCGACGGTTTGCAAACCGTCAGGGACATTCAAAACCAACCACGAAGGAGCGGCAATGGCGACTATCAAAACGATGAACAAAGCAACGACAATGACGGCGCCTACAAATCCCACCAATCCGGCCGTTAAAGCCAAAATCGTTTTCAGAATGTTTTGCAAAACACGATTTCCACGATGCATACCATCTTTCAACTCCGACGAACGGGTAAACGATTCAACTTTTTCTTTCACCCGCTTTGCTTCAGCACTCACCTGCTCTTTTTTTTTGTTCAATGACTCCGGGCTGACATATTGCTCAAAACGATCTTTCATTTGAGCCGCTTCTGCCTTTAAGTTTTCGATGGTCACGTCAATACCTCTCATCTCAAGACGTTGAGCGGTTGTTTCAGCTCTCGGAATCACCAGCCAGAGCACCAGATAAATAGGAATGATGGTACCAACGCCCAACAACACTAAAATGACAAACAAAATACGTAGCCACACCACGTCGATGTTGAGATAGATGGCCAATCCGCTTAAAATACCCGCTAAAAAAGCATTGTCGGGATCGCGGTAGAGGCGACGATGAGGTTTATGTGCCTCTTTTGGCATTTCGGATGATGCCTCGTTGGAAGCATCCGATTCTTCACCATAATCAGAAGGATGTCCCATGATCTGAATGATTTCTTCGACCATCTCCATTGTCACCACTTGCCCTGAGCGATGAATGCGCTCCAGAAACAACTCGGCAATGCGCGCCTCAATGTCATTGATAATTTCTTTTTGACTCGGTTCGTTATGCAGATGATCCGAAACAGCATCCAAATATTGACGCAATACGTCAAAAGCATCTTCATCAATTTGAAAAACAGAACCATTTAGATTCATTGAAATTGTTTTCTTCATACGTTTATTTTTTATTTTTTTACACTAAGATCGTATGGCACGTGTAACTATTGACTTAAAAAAACAGTGGACTTTCAGGATTTATCAACTCATTCATTTATTTTATCTGCTTGATTACATGTTTATTTATAGTATCTGCCTCAGCAAAAACGGAATGCATTCAAGCAGAAGCAATCTCCACGGAGGTTATCGAAACGTCTCTGAAGCATGCCATGCACTTACTCTGTGCGCTCTTGTTGCTCAAGATCTAATTCACTTGCTTTCAAAGCATTAATGGTGTCGCTCAACTCATTCCACGATCGCTCCAACGCAGCCAGAAAAATCTTTCCTTGCTCCGTTAACGAATAATATTTACGCGGTGGACCCTGCGTGGACTCTTCCCATTGATAAGACAACAAATCGCTGTTTTTCAAACGAGTCAACAATGGATACAACGTCCCTTCCACCACAATGATGTGCGCTTGCTTGAGTGTCAAAATAATGTCGGGAGCATACGACGGTTTTTTATTCAGAATCAACAATATGCAATATTCCAAAATGCCTTTTCGCATCTGCGACTGCACGTTCTCAAGCTGTAATCCTTTGATTGTTTGATTATTTTGAATCATATTGTCTTCCTTTTTTACTATTCACGATGCAAAGATATATAAAATAATAATACTATGTTATGCAAACTACTATATTTAGTGTTTTTTAATAAAACTATTCGATTCATAGCCTGACAGCATCATAAAAAAGCAAAGAAATACCATTGAAACAGAAACAAAATATTTCGGAATGGAAGCACGGAAAAAATAGGACCATCACTGATTGATTGTGGAAAATAAACAAACTAATACTCGTTTGCCATGAAGTGAAAAAATGCAGAAAAAGGAAGGAAAGAGGAAAAAATAAAAATAAATTTAAAACGACCAAAATCACGAAGGAAAGCATTGCATTACTTCATTTTTATGTATAATTTTGCAGTCAAATTTGCATATACATTCACCATGGCAAAAAAAGCACGTCTTGATAAAATCAAAGAAATCATTGCCTCCTTTACCATCAGCAGTCAGGATGAATTGCTCAGGGTATTGAAATCCAATGGGTTTGAGTTGACACAAGCCACGTTATCACGTGATTTAAAACAACTCAAGGTGTCAAAAGTTCCAACAGCCAATGGCTATCGTTATTCGCTTTCGAGCAAAGTGGTTGAGTACGGACGGGGCAAAGCCGCCCCTACCAAGATGGCTAAACAAGCCGGAATCCTTTCCCTTTCATTTACCGGTTCGTTGGCCATCATCAAAACACATCCTGGATATGCCAGCGCATTGGCATGGAGCATTGACAATTATGCGGACGAGCGTATATTAGGAACCATTGCCGGCGATGATACCATTTTTATAGCCATCAACGAGAAAAATTCAAGAAAAGAGATTCTCGCTTTGTTGAGCGAAATTTTTCCCGAACTGGCTGCTCAGGAATAGCACAACGATTTTTGCCATTCATCAAGTTATCAATCAATCAATTAAAAAACATGTCAGAAATTTCAAACATCGAAATTACCGTAGCAGGCGAGCAACATTTTAAATACGTGGATACCATTCTGGAAACCATTAGCGAAGCCGCTGCCAAAAGAGGAACCGGCATTGCCAAGCGTTCACCGGAATACATCCAAAACAAAATGAAAGAAGGGAAAGCGATCATTGCCCTTCAGGGAGAAGAGTTTGCAGGGTTTTGCTACATTGAAAGCTGGAGTGACAAGCAGTTTGTAGCCAACTCCGGGCTCATTGTGGTCGAAAAGTTCAGAGGACAAGGATTGGCAAAAGCCATCAAAAAAAGATCCTTCGAACTATCCCGTGAACTCTATCCGAACGCAAAACTATTCGGATTGACCACCGGTTTAGCCGTAATGAAAATCAATTCGGAACTTGGATACAGACCGGTCACCTTTTCGGAGCTGACACAGGATGCCGAGTTTTGGAAAGGATGTGAAGCCTGCGTCAATTTTGATATTCTGAAACGCAACAATTATAAAATGTGCCTTTGTACCGGCATGTTATACGATCCGACGGAACATATTTCAGCCTCGAAAAAGCAAGCAGCGTGGAAAAAAGTTTTTTCGCAACTGCTTCCCAAACCTTTCAAAAAACAGGTAAAAAAAATCGTTCCGCAAAAAGAACAGTAGTCTATCTCTTATCCGTAAATTCATTGATTCAAAGCATAAATCCCTATGAAGAAGAAAGTAGTTTTAGCATTCAGCGGTGGTTTAGATACCTCTTTTTGTGCCGTCTATTTAGCCAAAGAAAAAGGCTACGAAGTATACACGGCCATTGCCAATACAGGAGGTTTTAGCCCAGACGATTTGGCTGAAATCGAAAAGAAAGCCTACAAATTAGGTGCAGCGCAACATGTCACGTTAGACGTCACACAGGAATATTACAATAAAAGCATTAAATACATGGTGTTTGGCAATGTGCTTCGCAATGGCACCTACCCTATTTCTGTCAGTTCAGAACGCATTTTTCAAGCCATTGCCATCATCGAATATGCTAAAAAAGTCGGCGCCCACTTTGTGGCTCATGGCAGCACCGGCGCCGGCAACGATCAAGTTCGTTTTGACTTGACGTTTCAGGTGCTGGCCCCCGATATCGAGATTCTGACGCCAACCCGCGATTTAAGCTTATCCCGCGATCAGGAAATTAATTACTTACGCGATCACGGCATAACCGATCTGGATTTTGCAAAAATGGAATATTCCATCAACAAAGGACTATGGGGAACCAGCATCGGAGGCAAAGAAACATTGAAATCCAACAAGACCATTCCGGAAGAAGCGTATCCAAGCAAGGTTACCAAACACCGACCCGAAACGCTGACGATCGCATTTGAACAAGGTGAAATTACGTCCGTCAACAATGAACTGTTTGAAGACAAAATTGCCGCTATCCGCGAAGTCGAAAAGATTGGAGCCGGATTCGGCATCGGCAGAGACATGCACATCGGCGACACCATCATCGGCATCAAGGGAAGAGTGGCCTTTGAAGCAGCAGGCGCCTTGTTGATCATCAATGCGCACAAAATGCTGGAAAAACATACGTTGACAAAATGGCAACAATACTGGAAAGATCAGATCGGCACATGGTATGGCATGTTTTTACATGAAGCACAATACCTCGAACCGGTGATGCGCGACATGGAGGCTTTTCTGGAAAGTACACAAAAACACGTTACCGGCAAAGTCATCATTGAGTTACACCCTTATCATTTCACCTTAGTGGGCATTGAAAGTCCTTACGACCTGATGAACAGTCAGTTTGGTGAATACGGTGAAATGAATCGCGCATGGACTTCCGACGATGTCAAAGGATTTACCAAAATATTATCCAACCCGTTGAAAATTTATTACAGTTCAATGCATCACAACAAAAATCACAAAGAATAAGAGGTTATTTGTTCTTTTGTTTATACGGAATCGCTTGGAAGTTCATTCACTTTTGGGCGATTCTTTTTTCGTTGAGTCAAATCGTCCCTTGACAATAAAAACGGATCAGTCGAGATGGCTCCGAAACCAAAACCCAACCATGAGGTTTCTTAAACCGCGCCTTCATGCACACGAATCCTTAACCCGAAAAACGGAATCAAAAACAGCTAAATCCAATCAACAAAACAAGGAAATGCCCCATGCAATCGATTTTTCAAAAGCGGATAAACGTTCCTTCTTGAGATGATACAGCTATGGACAAAAAAAAACGACCAATAAAGATAAATGACAAAATAAGTAGCTGACAAACAACAAAATGAATCCAATCCATCGCAACTTCAACCATTGGATCAAAGAAAGGTGATGTTCAATTAAAAAAAATCTCGTACATTTGTCGAACAATCAAATCTTTATCCATTCAGGAAAATAGCAAAAACACAAAACAAATCAAAACATCAATTAAGTTAATATTCAACAATTCACCAAAGAACAACCTGCACATGGAGAACGTTATTGAATTCAATCATCATTCGTTCAACTTCTCATCCAACGCATCAGGTCATTTTCTTTTAACAAAAAGAAACGTTCTACAAGGGAAACACAGCGATAGCAACCAAGACGATCAAAAACAATACGATAACAAACGGGTATGAAACAAGCCATAAATCAACAGATATTGACCGAACGGCTATTTGGCGAGTCCCATACATCCTTAGTGTAAAAAAATAAAGAAACGTATGAAAGTAATCTATTTTCTGGCGACCATAGTAACAGTGGCTTTGCTGACCTCTTGTTCCAAAACACCGGTAAGTTCCACTTCAACGACCACAGAATACAGTAAAAAAATCAATGTATTGACGGCTGGAACCATCAGCACGCTTTTTTCAACCGAACAAGATTCGGTCACAAATCTTACTGTAACAGGCAACATCGACGCAAGAGATATTCAATACCTGCGCGACAGCCTTCCGCAGCTCGCCGTACTCGATCTTTCCAATGCCTCCATTCAAGCATATTCGGGAACACAAGGTACCGTGACAGGAACCAATACGGTATATCCGGCCAATGAAATGCCAACGGCTTCTTTTTATTATTCATCCACCCAAACAGGCAAAACAACCTTAGTCACGGTTATTCTGCCAACAACGTTAACCTCCATCGGCGATATGGCATTTGAAGGATGTACCGGATTAACAGGCAGCACCTTCCGCTTTCCTTCGGGCATAACCCGCATCGGCAACAGCGCTTTTGAAAATTGTTACCTTTTGGCTAGTCCGCTCAACCTGCCAACCGGTTTAACGTATATCGGCGATCAGGCATTTCAGCATTCCGGGTTTTCGGGCGATTTAAATATTCCTAACTCCGTCACTTACATTGGCTCCTATGCCTTTCAAAATTGTGCAAATCTGAACGGAAAACTTACGCTTCCCAACGCCATCACATCCATCCCCGACAATGCCTTTTTCGGTTGTTCAAGTTTAACGGGCAACATCACCATTCCCAACTCGGTCACTTCCATCGGGAACAATGCTTTTGCCAACGATGTCAATTTCAATGGCACACTTACCTTAAGCAGTTCACTCACATCCATTGGCGAAGCAGCATTTATCAATTGTGCGTTGCTCACCGGAAACTTAGCCATCCCAAATAGCGTTACTTCCATCGGAGCATCGGCATTTCAAGGATGTGTCGGATTGAACGGCACGCTAACGTTACCAAATAACCTTCAGGCAATCAACGATCAAACATTTCTGAGCGACAAGAAACTTTCAGGCACATTGACCATTCCAGCCACAGTGACACGAATAGGGAAACAAGCTTTTCAAAATTGTACCGGATTTAATGGCAATTTAACCCTTCCGTCAGCCATCACGCTGATTGACGATCATGCATTCGAAGGCTGTACCGGCTTTAACGGAACGCTAACGCTGCCTGATCATCTTCAAATCATTGGTAATTACGCCTTCAACGGATGCAAAAAGTTGACCAAAGATTTGGTTATTCCTAATTCTGTCACATCCATCGGAAACTATGCATTCAATGGATGCTCCGGATTTAACGGAACGCTCACTTTATCGGCCTCTGTCGGCACGATTGGAAGTTATGCGTTCAATGCCTGCACCGGTTTGACGGGCAATATCGTAATTCCCAATGCCGTCACCACCATCAATAACAACGCCTTTTCAGGGTGTACCGGATTCAAAGGTACGCTGACACTCGGATCCAATGTTGTTAATATCAATCAGGCTGCTTTTACGGGATGCACGGGACTGACGGGCAATTTAATCATTCCCAATTCAGTGACGTATATCGGACCTGAAGCTTTTAGCTCATGTAGCGGATTAAAAGGAACGCTTACCATAGGCAATTCCGTAACACGCATCAGTAATTCCGCATTTTATGGATGCACGGGATTAACCGGAAACATCTCCATTCCCAATTCAGTGACCTATGTGGGCAATTATGCATTCCAAAATTGCAGCGGATTCACCGGCAATATCACCATTGGCAGTGCCGTCGATACCATTGGAATTGAAGCATTTGGAAGTTGCAGCGAACTGACCGGAACATTGACTATTCCCAACTCAGTTTCCATCATTGAAGATTACGCCTTTACGGGCTGTTCTAAATTAAGTGGTGATCTGACGATCCCCAATTCAGTTAAATCGGTTGGCGATTATGCATTTCAGAACTGCAGCGGCTTCAACGGAAAATTGACCATTGGATCTTCGGTGTCAGCTATTGGCAGCTATGCTTTTTCAGGATGCACCAAAATTCAATCGCTCTATGCCCTTCCAATAAAGCCACCTTATCTGACAGGGAGCAATGTGTTTACCGGAATACCGACAAGCAACAAGCTATACGTTCCTCTTGGTTCCGGCAATGTGTACAAAGGATCTGCCCAATGGAACGTTTTCACCGTGGTGGAACAATAACCAATGCATTTTGTTATCTTATCCCGACGGCTTGCACCAAAGCTAAAAACATTACCGATGAGTTCAATAGCACGGTGTTTTGATGAAAATCATCCTGCTGTTGAATCATGTTGAATAACCATTTGGAGAAAATCAAACGAAGTGTTTTTAGAAGACGGTTTTCGTGCCTCAAAAATTGGCAGTACCCAAACACATCAGGCATTTAACATATTAAATTGTTTATCAATAAATTAATCGTTATGTTTGGAATATTTTGTCTCAGCGATCAACCTTAATGCACGCATTGACAAGGATAGATTTACCGCATGTTCCGATCAATATCGAACAAAAACCCATTCATTCGCCGACGACAACTCCGGCATATACACGTATCCCTGATCCATAAATGACTGAATAGGTTCAACATCCATCAATTGATGTTCAATGATAAAACGTGCCATCAAGCCGCGAGCCTGCTTAGCATACAAACTATTGGTCACTAATTTCCCTTCCCTTTCCTGCCTGAACACAGGCGTGATAATTTCAACATCTTTTGGAAGTTGTTGACGATTCACCAACTGAAAATATTCATTGGAAGCTAAATTGATCAACGTACCACCACTTTCGGCAAAGATTTTCCCAATCACATCGTTTATGCGATCTTGCCAAAAGGCATAAAGAGAAGGAAGCAGTGCACTTTTCATGTCAAGACGATATGGACGAATGAGATCAAAGGGCCTTAACAAACCATACAAAGCTGAAAAAATGAGCAGATGATCATTGGCAAAAGTCAACTGTTCGGCTGAAAGCGTTGCCGCATTCAATTGCTCAAAAGCTGTACCATGATAAGCAAATAAAGCCGCTTGTTGAGGTTGATCCAACGCAAAAAAGCGTTGATAAGACTCAAGGACAGCCATCGCCATCTTGACACTTAACTTTTCACGCTGAATCAATTCCTGCAACGAAAACGACTGCAACTGATGCATCAGTGATTCAGCTTCCGCTGCAAACATGGGAGTGGTTCGCATCGAAAAAGCATTGCGATAACTAAAATCCATCGTTTTGGATGGCGATAAAACAAGCAGCATATGCATTGATCTTAAAATCAAAAGGGTATTAAAAGGGGTTGCAAAGGGATTTAAAACCCTTTTAAAACCGATTCATTTTCAACAATCGGTTTCGCCGTTGAACATTTCAGCCGTAAATATAGCAAATAGAAATCAAAGAAAACAACCAACGAAAGAAGATACCGGAGTCATTTTCCGTGTCGAAAAAGAGTTTTCAAAAACCTGACATCCAACAAACCAATAAAAAGTAGGCTCCAAGCAATCAATCATTTAGAAACCCTTCAAGGCAAAGTAAATAAATGAAAGGGAAAATGGCAATTCAGTACATTTTTGATACAAATGACAAACTATTTTGTTACAAACTTCTAAAAATGTACCTTTGTAGATTGAAAACGAAAAACAAGTGCCACAACAAAAAAACACGATAGTATGAAGGTATTAAAGTTTGGTGGAACATCCGTAGGTTCCATCGAAAGTATTTTGGAAGTAAAAAAAATTGTGGAGTCGCAACAAGAACCGGTCGTAGTGGTTGTATCAGCCTTTCAGGGAGTCACCGACCAACTGTATCAACTGGCCACATTAGCTTCACACGGCGATGAACAATACGAACATATCTATCGAACGTTGGCACAACGGCATTTTGACGTCATTGATCAGGTCGTTCCTTCACATAAAAAAATGGCGTTGACAAACAAGATCAGCCATTTGATGGAAGAATTGTCCAATATTTTACGTGGTATTTTTCTCATTCAGGATTTAAGTCCAAAAATTACCGATACCATTTCCAGCTATGGCGAACGTGCTTCTGCCTTAATCATCGGTCAGGTGATCGATGATGCCGTGACGATGGATTCACGCCAATTTATTAAAACGAATCCGCAATTTTCCAAACACATCGTTGACTTTGAAGCGACGAACGCCTTGATTCAGCACTATTTTCAACAAGAATTTCCGGTTGTGGTATGCGGCGGATTCATTGCAACAGACAAACAAACAGGGAACATCACCAATTTGGGCAGAGGCGGATCTGACTACACAGCCGCCATTTTGGCTGCAGCGCTGAATGCTTCCAGTCTGGAAATATGGACCGATGTGGACGGGTTTATGACAGCCGATCCACGCATCATTGACAACACCTATGTCATTGAAAAACTATCATTCACCGAAGCAATGGAATTATGCAATTTCGGCGCCAAGGTCATTTATCCGCCTACCATTTATCCGGCTTATCATAAAAACATTCCCATACGCATTAAAAACACGTTTAACCCGACTGCTCCTGGAACATACATTTCATGCGAAAAAACCAATGAGGCAGGGAAAGCAATCAAAGGAATTTCTTCCATCAACGATACCTGTCTCATTACGGTTCAAGGATTGGGAATGGTCGGTGTCATTGGTGTTAATTATCGAATTTTCAGAGCGCTGGCAAAAGCCGGCATCAGCGTCTTTTTAGTTTCGCAAGCTGCTTCAGAAAATAACACCTCCTTTGCGGTGCGAAATAGCGATGCAGATCTGGCTGTCAAAGTGTTGGATGAAGAATTTGCCAAAGAAATTGAACAAGGCGAAATGAATCATGCCTTAGCCGAAAAAGATTTAGCCACGGTAGCTATTGTGGGTGAAAACATGAAACGCACACCCGGCATAGCCGGCAAATTGTTTGGAACGTTAGGACGAAACGGAATCAATGTCATAGCCTGTGCACAAGGAGCTTCTGAAACCAATATTTCATTTGTCACTGATCTGCATTCACTTCGGAAAGCCTTAAACGTCATTCATGATTCCTTCTTTCTTTCGGACTATCAAATGCTCAATGTCTTTTTGGTAGGAACCGGTACTGTGGGAAGCAATTTGTTGAGACAAATAGAACAACAACAACCGAAATTGATGGCGCAGAAAGGGCTAAAACTCAATGTAGTCGGTATTGCCAATGCACATTATGCCTTGTTTAACCGCGACGGCATTCCATTGGAAAACTTCCGTCGTGAATTGACCGACAAGGGCAAACCTTCGTCCGTGACGCTGCTTTTAAATGAAATCCTCGAAATGAACATTTTCAATTCCGTGTTTGTTGACTGTACTGCCAGCGCTGAAGTAGCATCGATTTACAAAACACTATTAGCCAACAACATATCGGTAGTGGCAGCCAACAAAATTGCCGCCTCATCGGAATACACCACCTATGCCGAACTCAAAGGCATTGCAGCCCGTCGCGGCATCAAATTTTTGTTTGAAACAAATGTGGGTGCGGGATTGCCCATCATGAACACCATCAATAACCTGATTAACTCCGGCGACCGCATTCTGAAAATGGAAGCTGTGCTCTCGGGCACGCTCAACTTTATTTTCAACACACTGAGTGCCGAAAACCCTTTGAGTAAAACCATCCGCTTAGCAAAAGAAGCCGGTTACTCGGAACCCGATCCACGCATCGATCTAAGCGGGAAAGACGTCATTCGCAAACTCATTATTTTAAGTCGTGAAGCAGGCTACAAAGTAGAACAATCCGACGTGGTATGTCAATTATTTATTCCCGATCACTATTTTGAAGGATCGCTGGACGAATTCTGGGAGCACATCACAGAGCTTGACGCAGCATTCGAACAAAAACGTCAACGCTTAGAAACTGAACAAAAACGGCTTCGCTTTGTAGCCAAAATGGAAGAAGGGCGCTGTGAAGTTGGGTTGCAGGAAGTGGATATGCACCATCCGTTCTATGACTTGGAAGGCAGCAACAACATCCTCATGTTAACTACCGAACGCTACAACGACTACCCTATGATTATCAAAGGATACGGTGCAGGAGCTAATGTAACCGCCGCCGGTGTCTTTGCCGACATCATCAGCATTGCTAACATTCGCTGACAACCGTCAAAATAGCAAAGGTGAAAATAGGAATATTCCTTTAGGAAGCATTCAAAATACATCATCAGGCGTTCGAACAACACGAAACAGCATGATGAAGACATTGACAATAAGCAGCTTCTCCGAGAACGAAATAAAACAAAAAAACCGCTGTAAACTAAGTGCTTACAGCGGTTTAAGTGTGGATATT
>Ga0207433_10010122_pt1 | contig 14791 bp, 26 predicted proteins | sample YelNatPaOPGAMG01_FD_187559 | JGI IMG/M metagenome (GOLD analysis project Ga0207433, IMG submission 187559) | Hot spring thermophilic microbial communities from Obsidian Pool, Yellowstone National Park, USA - OP-RAMG-01 (SPAdes) (version 3) | ecosystem: Environmental > Aquatic > Thermal springs... | reverse complement strand
AAATGGCATTGCCATTGTGTCAGCCAAAATATCTTCTTCTCTTTCTTTAATATTATATTTTAGTTCAAAGTCCATATAAAAAAGATAAATAATAAAGTTTATAAACCTATCTTTTTATTGTTTTAAATCTCCTTAGGTATCATTTCCTCGAGTGTTCTTGGTCTAAAATCATCTTTAATATATTCCAAATCAATTTCTATTTCTTTATTTGGTTGGCCCTGCTGATTTGTTTGTGCTTCTGATGGTTGTTCTTCTTTGATTGGTTGAGTTTCTGGTTGTGTTTCTTGCTGTTCTGTTTTTTGTGGTTCTTTAGTTTGGATTTGTTCTTGGTTTGTTTCAAGATTTAAATTTTTATTTAGGTAATCTTTTATGATTTCTCTTAAAAGTTCAGTGCGGGATACTTTTTTCTTAACTACTAATGCGTCAAATAGTTTTGCCTCATAGCTATCTATCTTACAAGTAAAATATACAAAACCCATAATTTCACCTAAATATTTATAAAGATTAACATTTATAAATATACTGCCAGACTTAAGCCTTTATGTCTGGCGGAGGGAAATTCTGTGCAAAGGCAGATACAAGAAAAATGTAAAAGAGGGCAAATCGGCAGTCTACCAAACTTAGTCCTAACTGCAGTGGTTGTAGGACTGGTTCTCTTTATGGGAATGGTCCTCATAGGGCAAATCTTCTCAGTCGGAACTACCACATTCTCAGGCAACGAAGACTTAACTGGCAACCTAACATTAGTAATGGGAACACTCTTCTCCTCATTCACAACCATAACCAATTTCTTGCCAATTATCATTATTGCCGCCCTTGGAGCCGTAGTCCTCTCCGTAATCTTTAACCTCTTTGGAGGAGGACATACTGGCTACGTATAAACCACAACTGACGGGGGGGGACCCCCGTCGTGGTTATTTATTAAGATATTTTATATAACTACTTCTATTCCAAGTTTCAATGTTTTTTGATTATTATAATAATTAAATGCTTCTCTTATGAAAACAATAATTTTTGGTTTAAGCAACTCATTAGAATATCTAAGTTGTTTAAAAATTTCTGAAAATTCTTTTTCGGAAGCCCAATAATACCATCTAAAGCCCTCGCTATCTTTTAAAGAAAGGCGCCAACGTTTCCCAAATTTTGTATGGACGCTCTCTACATCTACTAAACTAAATTCTTTTTTATCTCCTACCTTTGAACCTATATCTTTTATTGTTAGGCTCATATATACCTCATCTTTCACATCTTCCATTTTAATCACCTCTTACAAAAACAATTATTTTTCCTTTGCTGATTTCATAAAAATATTCCTTATTTTTATCAAACCTTCTTAATGAAAAATTGAATTTCTCTTTAAGGACTGGTTCTAATTCTGGCGCATAAATCGTATAAACCCAATATTTTCTTTTTTCATATTTATCACTGCCCTGTAGAATTAAACTTTTCTCATCAATATAATTATAAGCCTCTTTAATTCCATTTCCAAACAAAAACAAAACCAAATCATCTAAAGCTTGCTTAAGTCTTATTTCTACATTTTCATTTAGTTCAGTCATTTTTTCCACCTCTGAATAAAATAATAAATTGCTTATAAATAATATGGTCATAACCAAGCCTTTTGTAAGTTTCAAAATCCCACCACTTCAAATCATCTCTTTTAAAAACTATAGTTTCCATTTAACCCTCCCCCTCTTCTTTTAGAACTGATAAAAAACCAAACATAAAAGCAGTTCTGAGTTTTTCATCGTTTGAGATTTCTTGAACCTCTTCTTGTTCAGGCAAGTTGCCACCAAGTTCTGAAATCTTACTTAAATATCTTTTAAATTCTTCTTTTGATTTTATTGCGTCTGTAGATTTATCTACTAAAGGAGATAACAAATTCGCAGGAACAAACCACAAGGTCCCTGCCGTTAATCTCCCAATTCCAACCGCTTCTTTTTCATTCACAACAATCACCTCTATTTTTATTTTTTAATTTTTTAATATAAACTAATCGGAGGGGGTATTTTCCGCTTGTTCAAATTGATTGAGTGTTGAGGTTTCATCCTTTATAACTTCTTCACCTCTAATTTTTATGCCAGCATAACATCTTTTGGTTCGCCCATCAATTTCTTTTCTAACTATAAAAAATGGGAATTTAACTGCTAATCTAAATCTTTTTCCAAACACTCTATCTGAACACGGGACAAGTTTATTTTCTCTGCAAAAATCAATAAATTTGTCATAAACATCATTGATTGGTATAATGCCGTCTGGTTCTTCTTCTATCGTTTCATTAACAAAATAAGCGACTGGGTCTGCTTTTTTCAAATAATCTTCTTTTGTTTTTTCTATTGATTTTGCATTACTAAAGACACCTTGATTAAGTAGATTTCTTAAATTTTCAATTGCAACATTAAATAAACCTGATAGCTCTTCTTTTGTTGTAAGCTTTTTTATGATAAATGGGTCTGCTTTGTCTCCTTCAAATTTGTTTGGGAATTCAATTAAAATAAACCTTCTATAAAATGCATCTGTATCATCATAAGCCTGAGGCAAAATATTGGCTGAAAAAATAAGTTTTGCATAATTTGTAAATTCAATCGGTTCTCTTCCAAATTTCTTTTCAACACTAATCATATCCTCACCGGTCAGTGCTTTAAAAAGTGAGGTAGTTTTTAAAGCGTCATTTGGAATATCAGCAAAAATATTTGCAAGTTTTCTATAAAGATTTGATGGGGCAAATCTATTAGAAATCAGTTCTTGGATAGTTCTTGCACTTACATTTTTTGGACCTAAAAATTCTTTAAGTAGTCTTAAAAAAACTGATTTTCCATTTGCGCCTGAACCGACTAAAATTAAAGCTTTATTTAAAAAGTATCTTCTATATAAACAAAATCCTATAAATTCTTTTATTACTTTAATATCATCTTGAAACAAAACCTCATTTAAAAATTTTTCTATTACAGGGCATTTTGCTTCTGGCTTATATTCTACAGGGATTATTTGGCTTTCTAAAAAATTATGTTCTGGTTCATAATCAATAAGTTTGTTTTTTTCTATATCAAAAACTCCATTTAAAACAGGAATTAGATTTGGAGGCGGTTCTGAAGATAAAATTTTTTTGTTATCAAAAGTAGACCAGCGAACGTGATTTATAACTTCATTCATAAATCTTGTGGTTATCTTATCTCCAAATTGTGATTTAACAAAAGAGGCTATATCACTTTCTGCAGGTTCCCAAACCCGCCCATTGAAAAAATAAATTGATTGTTCTTTATCTTTTGTAGTGGCAACCATTCCTAATTTTTCATTAATATAAAGGTCAGCAACCCTGCTGGCTATAGGAATTCCTTTTTCATTAAAAACATCTTCAAGAGATATTGGGGGGAATGTCTCATAAAGCCACTCTAAATGTTTCCAAATGGCTCCTGTGCTGTCAGGATTAGCACATCTATTATTAAAATTAAAAAGCTCATCTTCAATTGTGTTTTTATCTTTTCTTTCATTTCTTAAAGATAAATATAAAACAACTCTTGCCCACCATTTCTCTTTTTCATTATCAACTCCTTTGCGTATTTTATTTAGTTCTTCTTGTGTGGTTTGTTCAGCTTTCTTTTTTATTCTTAATTTAAATTTAACTAATTGTTTATCTATATAATCTTCTATATCTCCATCAAACTTTTTTATATCTAAAAGACCACCGCCATAAAAAGAATATTGCTTGCCTGTTGGATGGAATGATGGAGGCAAAACTACAAAATCGCCTTCTCCGATTAAAGTTAAAGAAAGAGCCTTAACCGCTTTTGATTTCACTGCTTTTTCTGATTTTAAATAAATATGAATTCCTTTTGGAGTTTGGACTGCTATTGTTTCTTTGGTTAGTTCAACCCAGGTTGGCAAGAATTGGTCTATAACTTCTATATCCTCAAAATCAAGAACAAAAAGCCCGCCAGTGCATTTTATACCAATATTAACTGGTTGTTTATTTAAAAGATTTTCTAAATCAGATAAGCTAATTCCATTTTTATATTCTTCTATTGGTTCTTTTGTATTAAGATTAAAAGGAACCACACTAATACCAAGCTCGGAATAAATTTTTGCGTGTTGCAAAACCTGATTTTTATATTCATTTTCATTTTCCATCCAAAATCACCTTTTTTTATTTATGTATGGTTATATTACAATAATAAAGTTTATAAACCTTATGGTTTTTTGTTATAAAAAAGAAAAAAAGGAGTTGTATAAATAACATATGCTAAATATACAAAATGGTTTAAAGTGAACCAACCAACTTTAGAAAGCTATTTGGATTGCTTAACAAATCATCAAGAAAATATATAAAACGATGCTTTTCAGAATGGCTTAAATTAACAGGTATTTTATCAGGTTCAAGATAAATATAAATGTTTTTATTCCCAACATTTGATAAAAACTTAGTATTATCAGAAATACCTAATAAAAAAACATTTAATGTTAAATCCTTTATTTTTATAGTCCAAAAAAACTTTTCATTTTCATATTTCACATTCTGCTCGCCGAATATCTTTATAAGTCTTGTAGAAATATAATTAATGATGCGGTCATAGTTAACTGATGCTATTCTATGCTGTTCTATTTTTCACCTCATTTTATTCATCCACACCATATAATCTTCGTCAATCATTGAATTCATTAGGGTTGCCAAAATGTGCTAAATACGCCTTGATGATAAAGTTTAAAGCTTCCAAGAAACGAGCTCTTAATGCAATGGAGTCTGCAATAGACGTTCTAACCAAACGTCTTTCTGGTATCTCCACGCCTTTGCTTTCAATGTATTTTAATAACTCTAAAAATTCCTTTTTATTGGATTCCGCGAGATAACGCCAAGACGCAACAACTTTGGCTGTACTTGTTGGTACATTCTTCTCTGCTAAGAGTATGCCTGTTTTTTTCCCTAATCTATCTGCAAGCGCCCAGCCAAACGGGAGTTCATTCCCAGCTATTAAAATCCTTGTAAACCAACTTGGCATTTTTTCACCTCATATTATAGTTTTAATATCAATGTTAAATTTTAATAACAGACCTTATACGTTGGACTGCCATTAACTTCGCCATCTCAAAAAAGCCACTTATAAATTCATCTCGAAAGCTATCATCTAAAGCAATTCTTTTGTATACGTAATTTTCCAAAGGTATATGCCCGCCATTATTTTTAATCTTATCTAAAAATGCTATAAAGGACCTTCGTGAACCTATGCCCTCAGCTTTATCATATAATAAAAAAATTGTATTTGGAGATAGATGCCTCAATGACAGTGCTGTCATTTGCCCGAGTTGAAATGGTGTCATTGTTTTTCTCAAATCTTTGATTGTCTCGAGTTGATGCAGTCTATATTGTCCAAAATATTTTTCATACATTTTACCACCTCAAATTTTTAAAAATATTTAGTGAACCTTCAGATATTACTCCGCGGATTCCGCCTATAAACCCACGTAAAAATAAAGCTCTAAGCGTAGGATTCCTTGCAAATTCATAATAAGCGAAATGTTCCCCTGGGATTTCCCCCCCAAGCTTTTTTATTTTATCTAAAAATTTTTTAAATTTTTCCGCTGATTGTGCCGCAAGCTCTGCATCTGCTTCTAACGCGGAAAGTTCATAAACAGACGCATGTTCTAATGACCATGCGGTAGAAGCGCCACGCTCGTATGGTTTCCACGCTTCAATTTTTCGAGAATTATATTTATATGTCATTTTTTCACCTCTTTTTATAGTTTTATTTTAGCATTAAAATTTATAAAGCTTTTTATGATTTGTTTAAAAATCATAGAAAGATTTATTAATCTTTCCATCATTCCACCGCAAGTTTTAAAAAACTTTTCTAAATGTTTTTTAGAAAAAAAATCTATTTTATCAGTTCTTTCAACGATTGTTTTTTTATTTGCTTTTTTTATTATATTTTCATATTCTGGTTTATCCATATACCTAATGGTTTGTGCGGCAGTTGCGCCCAAACAAAATGCATCTTTTTCATCTATTTGTTCTATTTTTTTTTTTCATACATTTTTATACACCTCTTTTTTTTTATTTGTGCAAATATATAACATTGTTAAAGTTTATATATCTTTGGTTTTTTTTAACAATGTTAAATTTGCACATGTATATATTACAATAATAAAGTTTATAAACCTTATGGTTTTTTGTTATAAAAATGGTAAAAAAAGGAGTTATATATAAAGTTTATAAACCTTTTGGATTTTGTTATAAAAAAATGAATTGCAAATAATCATATGCTAAATATACAATTTTGTTATATAAGAATTAAAAAGGTTATGAAAAATAGCTAAAAAGTTATAAAAAATGGTTAAATGGTTGCATATGTTGCATATCTGAAAAATCTCATATGCAGTAAAATTTATCGACGAGAAAATGCATAAATTGCATAAGATGCATATTTTTTGGTAATCCTTGTGAGCTATGTGAGTTTATAATATAAGTATAGGGGGAAGGGTATACCAAAACATATGCTTTTTATGCATTTTATACATTCTACGACGAGAGATTTGCTGTATATTAACTTTTGTTTATATATCTTTAATATGCATTAACTCTTTTTATAACTAAAAATCAAAAAAATCTTAAAAATCTATATAAAAAATTTCAAAAAGCGCTGGTTATATATTCTAAATGGAGAAATAATAGCCATTATTTCTCCGTTAAGACATTTAAAAGGCATTTTCTAAGCTTTATTTTTAATCAATTTTAATCTAAATCAATTTAAAACCATTTTAATAAGCTTTTTTTTATTTTTAAGTATTTTATAAAGCTTAAACAAAAAAACTTGTTTAAAAGCCGTTTAAAAGGATTTTATAAGATTTAACTTCATTATTTATTTTTTTAAGAACCTTTAAAGTATCTCCTAAAATAACTTTATTTTTGATTTCTTCAATTTGGTATTCCTTCCTTTCTTCTTTATCTTTTATTACAAAGTCCATATCATTATTTAAGCATCGTTTTAATAAAAACTTTTGTGAGCTTTCTGTTTCGCTCATCGTTTTATCCTAACTAAAGCAATTATCATAAATCCTTTATTTTAACTAAACGTAAGGTTTATAAACTTTTTTATACATATATATAATTATGCCAAATCCAATTAAATTAGCAGGCAAAGAAAATGAACTTGTTAAGCTTTATGAAGAAGGCAAAACAACTTATGAATTAGCACAAATTTTTAATGTTAGCCAAATGACCATCTACAAAACCTTAAAAAGAGTAGGTTGTAAGGTTATGACTATAAAAGAAAGGGCAAACTTTAAAGCCAAAAAACTTCAGCAAGCTATTTTAGATTATTTAAAACAAAACGGCTATAAAAATTATAAAGACTTAATGCAAAAATTTAAACTCACAGAGGTAACCTTAAGAAGACATTTAAAAGCAATTAGTGAAAACAATCTTTTTGAGTTTCCACAAAGATTAAGCAGTTTAAGAAAACCTAAACAAAATTCAGAATAAGGCGCCAAAAAAATTTTTGCATAAATTATTATTATGTATGAAAATCTTTATAAACCTTTGCTTATAGAAAGATTTATAAATGGTTTTTAAATCTTTTCAAAATCATTCATTTCTATTTTAATTGATATTAAAGCTTTAACAAATAAATAAATTAAAGCAATAACAGCAATAAAGCCAAATAAAGCTAAGATAACTTTAACCTCATATGTATAATATGGTATAAAAAGTTTAAACATAAAGAAAATTGGAATAATAAATAATATAAACATAAGAAAAGTTATCTGCTCAGATTTCATATTTACCACTTCAAAACACCTCTTACAAAGCTTTTTATTTTTTTATCAAAACTATTTTATTAACCTTCAAATAATCTTTTATTTTTGTTTTCTATCTCCGCATCACTTGCTAAAGCAACATATAAGTCCTTAGCCACAGCAAAACCTTTTTCACTTAAAACCTCTAACTGCGTGATTACTACATAATTTTTTAAATTATAAAGAAAATCTTTCATAACCCCAGATTTTATAGGTTCTTTTAACATTTGACTTTTTAAATAATTAAACTTTTCATCAAAAGTTAATTCTTTATCTAAAACTACATTAACCACTCTTAAATTACCATCGATAAACATCTCTTTTATTATTTCATCTACTTTTAAAAAATACTTTTCATCTATCACATCTTTTTTTAAAATTTCATTCTCAACCATTCAAACCACCTCTTTTTATTTTCTGTTTTTTCTTCTTGGTTTTTTTCAAAATATCTTTATCATTAATCAAAGCATTATACAAACGACCAGCTATTTTTATTCCATCGTCTTCATACATATCCCTTAGCTCCAGAATTATGTATGTTCTCAACCAGTTGGTAATTCTACCGCTTCTGTCTATATCGAGGGTTAGATATGTTTTTTTTAATTGTTTAAATTTTTGTTTATAAGTTAATTTTTTACTTTTAACTATATGGTTGACTATCCTACGCATTTCTCTTGTGTAGTAAAGTTCATATATTAATCTAATATGTGAAAGAATGGTTTGTTCGTCTACTCCGGCGTTTAATCCTGTCATTTTATCGCCTTTATATAATAAATCATTGTTGTTTATTCTCTTTTCTTAAGCTCTCATATGTATAAGATATACAATATCTTATAATTTCTGATATACTAACAAACCCAGTTATGCTTCTTATTGTGTCCAGTTTTTTAATCGTTTCATCTGGGATTAAAAAACTTATTGTTCTTAAACTTTTATTTGCTAAATTCTTTACTCTTGGCATTCAAACCACCTCTTTATTCATTAAATAATCGTTTTCTTGCGTTTTCAATATCTTCATTACTTGCCAAGGCACTATATAACTCCTTAGCTTCTTTATATCCTTTTTCTTTTAATACATCCAAACCAATAAATATTACATAACCTTTTAATGCATAGAGAAAATCTTTTGTAGGTCCAGCTTTTATATTAGGCACTTTTAAAATCTGAGACTTTAGATAATCAAATTTTTCATTAAATGATAAATCTTTATTTAAAACTATATCAGATACTTTCAAACTACCATTAGCAAGCATCAAATTTATTATTTCATCTATTTTTGAAAAATATATCTCTTCCATCACATCCTGTTTTAAAATTTCTTTATTTTCTGTTTCCTGTTTATCCTTATTTTCTACATTTTCTTTTTTCTTTTTCATTCAAACCACCTCATATTATTTTTTTCATATTCTTTATGTATTTATTCCTAATTATATATATGTATAAAAAGATTTATAAACCTATCGTTTTTAAAATTATCGTCTATCTAAAAACCTTTATTTTAAAACCTTTCCTTTTTTTATAAATCCAAAATTCAAAAGAAGCATTAAAAGGATAGTGATTTTCTACAAATTTTTTAATTTCTTCTTCGTGTTTTTTATTTGAATTTGATTTCACAGAAATAAACCGCCACAAATGGTCTTTCACAACTACTAAATCAAAAAGGTCTGCAAAGTCTAATCCCTTATAAAATTTTCCAATTTTTATTGTATGCGTTCTAAAAACATCAACAAATCCTTCTTTTTTTAGTTTATTTAAAACAAGCAACTCTCGTCTTGCTCCGATTTTTTTAGTGTTCATAAAAATTTTATGCATAGAAAGATTTATAAACTTTAGTATACAGATATATTAGTATGGCAGAACCTATTCAACCCCCAAATTTTAATTTTTCATTGTTTGATATTTTCACTGGTCTTTTTGTAATAACTTTAATAATAGGAGCGATATTTTTAGTTATTTACCAGTTTTTAAAAGCAAGGTATCCTTCTATCAAAGCAATTGTATTTGATAAAGGTTTAATTTATAGAAAAGAATTTTATGTAATAGAAGGAGGCCAATTTGTAGAAAAAAATCTTTTGCGGGTCCTTTTAAAACAAGAGAAGCCATGCGGGTATCAAATTAGAGAATACCAATATTTCCACGAACCGAGGGCAGGGGGCGCTTTTAAAATTTTTGTAATGGCAAAGACTGGCTCGTTTTATTATCCTGTAAAAGTAAATCTTACAAAAAATGAAAGAGAGCTTATTATTCAGCAATCAACAGCAAACAGGCTTTATGAAGAGGCAATTTCATTTTTTTCACAAGCACAGGAGCAAGTCAAGGCATTTGATGCTTTAATGGCTACTCTTATTCAATCTATGCCTTTTATAATCTTTGTGGTCTTATCAGGAGTGTTTATGTGGTTTGCTGGTTCTATCCTTCACGATAACTACACACAAATCGTTCAAGCAAATCAGCAAATCGCGGTTACTCTAAAACAAACCTCAGACAATCTTTTATTGATTTCAAATAAAACTGAAAATCAAACCAAACAAATGGCTGAAGACTATCAAAAGTTTTTATCTCAAATTCAAAGTTTAAATCTTAATGTTTCAGGGGCGGTTAAATGAAAATAGAAAAAGAAGATTTGTTTAAATTTTCTGAGCTCCTTTTATTTTTTTCAGGGGTTTTATTAGCATTGGCTTATGGATTGTTTGTTATTAGGCTTATACAGACAGAAGCATTAAACTTTTTACTTATACGAAGTTATGATTTTAAAAATTTAGATGCATTTAAATATTTTATTGAAATTACAAATATACTTTCTGTTCCGCTTGCTGTTTTTGGCGCATTGCTCCCGAGCACGCTTTTTATATTAAGGACTTATGAAAGATATAAAAAGCTTGAGAGCGATGATAAAATACCTGCTAAAAATGTAATTGATAGTAGTATTTCTGCTAACTTTATAATGTTTGTGGTTGAAATATTAACAGCGTTTGTTTTTTTTACAATAGCATATATTTATACGCAACAAGGAATTGGTTATATTGATATGTTGATTAAGAAATTTCTTTAATGCTTCAATGATGATTAAATGATAAAAAAAATTTTAGAAGTTTTTAATTCAAATATAACAATAGAAACTAAAAAGTCACTAAAAGATTTAAATAAAATTTTTTTAATAAAAGCAAAGCGCCAAGAAAAGGGAAAAAAAAAGTTTATTATATTTAAATTTAAAAGGGTTGATTTAAATGAACCTCGAAGAAAACTCAATAGGAAGAGATAGAACAAATGTTGCATTTTCATATTATGAGATTTTCGCGGGTTTTGTTGGAGCAATTCTAAATAATATGATTACATTGCCAGACGTAGAAAAAAATCCTAAAATCAGAAAATCAATGATTGCAGTCATTATGTATGCAGACGCATATCAAGGAAAAAAATTTGAAGAGAATAAAAATTTTTACAATTCTTTATTAGAAGCTGATTTCTATGAAATTTTATTTATTATGTTTAAAAAACTAAAAGAAATTGGATTAGTGCATTCTTATAAATCCTATGGAGAAAGCTATTTTAAAAAGGTCATAAGTAATTTGATAGAAAAATATGAAGCGCTTTCTGAAGAAGATATAAAAAAGATAATGGAGTGAGAAAATGCAAGGGATTTATGAGTTTGCTTCAGAAAGATTAAAGCAACTTTGCTATGAAAACTTTGGAGTGGTTAAATTAAATTTTATAGCAGATTATATAAAATTCCTACAAAAAAACAAATTTGATGCCCACGTTTGCATAATGGGGGCAAATGGAATGGGCAAATCCTTATTAGGTTTGGAATTGGTAAAACTAATTGACCCAACCGCAATCAAAAAAAGAAAATTAGTTTTTGCTTCTACTCCAGTTTCTAATCTTATTTCAAAAATTACTGAAGAAAAAGAAAGCGCAATTTTTATAGACGAGGCAAAAAGTTTTTTTAACTATAAAAGGTCAATGACTTTAGAGCAGGTTTTATTAGTTAACCAAATAGAATATGCAAGAGATAATATGAATGCATTTGTAGTTTGCACTAATGATATAAGAAGATTAAACAATAATTATAGAAATAGTAAGGTTCAGGTCTTGCTTTGGATAATGGATAGATTTAAAAAGGTTAAAGGAGGAATTATAGGCTATTCTGCCGTTTTTGTAGCAAATCCAAGTGTAGAAGCAGAGGATAAATTTGAAATTGACATAATGGACAAAAGATATAATACAGAGGGGCTTAGAATTATTGCAGAAAATACCTCTACTTTTATTGGTTATCATTTAATAAAAGATATTTCTTATTATCTAACTAAAGAAGATTTAGATATTTATTACCAAGAAAAAGAAAAAGCTAAAAAAGAAATAGCTATAAAATCAATAAAAAGGTTAGCTGGTTTTCAAGATAAAAACGACGGCGACAAAGAAGAATAATAATAAGATATAAAACCAAGAATAGTGTTATTTATACTTATAAAATTATTCATTAAATAAGCATTAGCCAAACACAAAAGTGTGGCGGACCCTATAAATTTAACATTTAGCAAAACTTCTTTTTCAGAAAGTATTTCAGTTTTGTTTCTGGTTAGGTCAACCAATTCAAAAAGATAATAAGCAATCGGCAAACCTATTAGAACAGAAATAAACAAAATCAAATAAAAATCTTCAGTAAGTTTGGAATTTATAAAATTTTTGGCTTGGTCTAAATTTTCAAATTTTAAGATTTCCTGAGAATGTTTTGTAAGAACGTAATATTGGTTGTATATTATGAAAAGAAAATCAAAAGATAAAAAAGATAAAATAGCACAAAGAAAAAAAGCAAGTTTTAGGTTATAGGATAGGTTTTCTTTAGTTTTAAAAATTTTCAATAAAAAAGTATATATATCTATCATATTTAATATATCTATAGTAAAATTTTTAAACCTTTAGAAGCCTAAAAGCTTTAATGCTAATATTATTATAGCAAAGGCTATTGCCCCATAGCCAAACGCAACCGAACCAGTAATAATAGTTAACGCCAGACTAAAAACTAAACAAATTGCAGACCCAAGCATTAAATCTTTTGTAAGTCCAAAAGCAACAGATACCATAAAAATAAATGTAATAGGTTCATAATAAGGACCGATAAAATTTTCAATCAAACTCATTAAAGTTTCAGCCATTTAACCACCTTTTTATATTCTCTGGAATGTATTTCTTCCTATTTCATACATCTTTAAAGCCAAATAAATATAAACTCCAATCACAATTGGTATTTCCAACCAGCTACTTGCAGAGGCAAGGGACGGGCTAATTGAAGCTAAAGCCTCAAAAAAGATATTAACTATTAATGCAGGGACTGAAAATAGCAAAACTACCACATTTATTAAAAATGTTGGAATAGTTGAAGTTATGATGGTTATAATATCAGTATTGGTTTGAATTGCGGTAAATGTATTCCTTATATCATTTACTTTATTGGTAAACTGACTTATTGAGGAGCTTGTAATTGATGGAGCAACTGAGGTTATTAAAATCAAAATTGAGGATAAAAGTACCAACTCAAAAAGTATAACCTTTAAGGTTGCGGTTACTCTTTGAACTATTAAAATATGCATTACTATTAAGAAAACTGAAAGAACCAATGTTATCCATTTTGGCAAAACTTGGTAAGCGTCATTAAAAATAACAAATCCTATTGTAGCAAATGGATTAATTACTGAAACCCCCATAAATAGAAGAGTAATAGGCACTATAAAGAATTTATTAGCCCCAGCTTTGATATCTACGGGTAAACTTTGGTATATGGATTGAAAACCTGTTAATAAAACCGCGCCTTCTTGATAGTAGCATTTGGTTAAATTACCAATCTTAAATTCTAAACTTGAAATATTGGTTAAAGGGGTCGTATAGTTAAACTCTTTCCCACTATACGCTTCTACTTGTGTTGTGTTATCTGTTTTTGTTTTGATTACTGAAAAAGAGGCTGAAACATCTAAAAGTGTATAAATTGAATAGCTATTATTTTGTGCATAGCATTTTAGAGTTTTTGGGATAAAAGAAACCAAATTATTAGTAGATGGTAAGTTTGAAACAGAACAGGACACTTGATACCCAGTCATTGTATAAACTAAACTTGTGTTTGTTGGGGCAAAAGGAGGCACAAAATAACAATTATAAAATTCATCTATTAATATATATCCTTCATTTGAGATAAAGGTTTGTGAATAGTTAGCTGGAGAATATGCTTTGTAAGTCATTAAGCCTCTTGGCAAATTATAAGTCCATTTTGGTTTGATTAGGTTGCCAGAAACGGTTAAAACATAAGCTGTATATGTTGGAACGCTGGCTTCGTTTAGGACAATTCCACCTGTTTGATTATAAACAAAAACAACATTTATATTGTTTGCATAATGATTTTTTTTGTTGAAGGTAATGTGTGGAGCAAAAGTTATATTATTTCCAATATCATAAGCCGTCAAGCTATCATATGTAATCCAATCAGTGAAAAAATAATAAGGGTTGCTAAGTCTTTGGTTTATATTTTTATCAAAAAACCATCTGTTAGAGGCATTGTTTGGGTTTGGCATTACTTGATAATTGGTATAATAAGTTAAATTTGATGGAATTGTTATATATTGATTATCACTTTTTCTTTTTACTATAATGGTTCCATTCTGGATAGTAAAGATAAGATAATCTGAGTTTGAAGATGCACAAGTAGAATTGGTATAATTATACACGCATACATTATAGCCACTATACCCTGAAAGTGTATAATTCATAACAAAAGGCTGTAATGTTCTGAAATAAATATTAACGCCTGGAATTTGATTGCTGTTGGTTATATCTGATAAGACCCTTCCTGTGTTTGAGCTTAAATAAGGATAAGAAGCTAAAGCTAAAGCTCCAGAGTTATTACATAAAGGATTATTATTCATACCCGCTGAATAAAGCGAAGCATTATTAAAAGCATAATAGGTTTTATTTTCAAACACAATATAATCAAATAAACCACTATCAGTATAAA
>Ga0207433_10010119_pt1 | contig 14796 bp, 14 predicted proteins | sample YelNatPaOPGAMG01_FD_187559 | JGI IMG/M metagenome (GOLD analysis project Ga0207433, IMG submission 187559) | Hot spring thermophilic microbial communities from Obsidian Pool, Yellowstone National Park, USA - OP-RAMG-01 (SPAdes) (version 3) | ecosystem: Environmental > Aquatic > Thermal springs... | reverse complement strand
CGAGCTCGTCAACCTCCACGGCACGGCCTAGCCCGCTCGCCAACACGCACACCGTGTCATTGGTCGACGTACAGCCGTCGACCGTCAGCTCGTTGAACGACGAGCCGACCGCCACGCGCAGCGCATCGGAGAGCGCTGCCGGCCCGACGGACGCGTCCGTCGTGAGCACCGCGAGCATCGTCGCCATGTTGGGCGCGATCATGCCGGCACCCTTGACCATGCCCCCTATGCAAAAGCCGTCGCGCTCGACGACGACCTCCTTCGCATGGGTGTCGGTGGTGAGGATCGCCTCGGCAGCTCGCGCCGCGTCGGCGCGCGCCTGGCCGAGGCTGTCGACGAGTCCAGGGACAGCAGCCTCGAGCTGCTCGAGCGGTAGGTGCGGGCCGATCAGGCCGGTCGAGCAGACCAGGACCTCGTCGACGCCGACGCCGATGGCCTCGGCCACCGCGGTCGCGCTCCGCCTGGCGGCCTCGAGGCCACGCGCCCCGGTCGCAGCGTTCGCGCAACCACTGTTGAGAAGGACGGCGGCGACCCGACCGCGCGTCGCGGCCAGGTGCGTGCGGGAGATCTGGACCGGAGCCGCCGCGGCGAGGTTGGTCGTGAAGGTCGCGGCACCCGCGACCGCACCGATCGGGTATCCGACGACGAGAGCGAGATCCAGCGCTCCCGAGGCCTTGATGCCCGCGGCGACGCCCGACGCGGCGAAGCCATGGGGTGCCGTCACGCTCATGGCGTCACCGCGACGGTCGGGAGCCCGGCGGTCTCGTCGAGGCCGAGGGCGACGTTCGCCGCCTGGACCGCCTGACCCGCCCCACCCTTGGTGAGATTGTCGAGGGCTGCGAGCACGACGGTGAGCCCCGTGCGCGCGTCATGGCGCGCGGTCAGCTTCACGACGTTGGTCCCGTAGGTATCTCTCGTCGCCGGCGGATCGTCCACGACCTGGACGAACGGCTCCCGCGCGTACGCGTCACGCAGGACGCCGAGGACGTCGTCGGTCGAGCTCGGGCCGGTCGAGCGTGCGTAGCACGTCGCGAGGATCCCCCGGGTCATTGGTGCGAGATGCGGCGTGAAAAGGATCGTCGCGCCCGTCGCTTGCTCCATCTCGGGCGTGTGGCGATGGCCGACGAGCTTGTACGCGGTGAAGCTCTCGTTGACCGACGCGTGATGGGTCTCCGCTGTCGGCGCCTTGCCGGCGCCCGACGTGCCGCTCGTCGCGTCGACCACCACCGCGTCGCTCTCGACGATCCCGGCTCGCAGCAGCGGAGAGAGCGCAAGGGTCGCCGCCGTGACGTAGCAGCCTGGCGCTGCGACGAGCCGCGCGCCGCGCAGCGGGTCACGGTCGAGCTCTGGCAGGCCGTAGACCGCCTCGGCGAGGAGCTCAGGACAGCTGTGGATGAACCCGTACCATTCCGGATAGGCATCCGGGTCCTTCAGGCGGAAGTCCGCGCCGAGGTCGACGACGCAACCCGCGACGCCGAGGACCTCCGGCACGACCGCCTGGGAGCGGCCCGACGGCACGGCGACGAACACGACGTCGCAGCCGTCCATCGCGCGGGGATCGATCTCCCCGAACCGCAGGTCGGGGTATGCCGACGCCAATCCTGGGTAGGCGAGCGCGACACGTGCTCCCGCAGAGGAGTCAGCCTGGACGATGGCGACCTCGATGCCGGGATGTCCCGCGAGCAGGCGCAGCAGCTCCGCTCCGAGATAGCCCGATCCGCCGACGACACCTGCCTTCATGCGGATTACCATACACGATCACGCATACTCATACATCGAGGGCGCCCTGGAGCGGTCGAGGGCCGCGCCGACCATCCGACCACGACGAGCGGGCCGGTTCAGCCGCGATCGATGCCGTTGCGGATCTCGGCGACGAGCTCGCCCGCGCCCTGCGGCCCCGCGCCGTCGAGCAGCCGGCGCACCAAGGCCGAGCCGACGACGACACCGTCGGCCACGTCGCACACGGCCCGGGCCTGGTCGGCAGTCGAGACGCCGACGCCGACCAGCACCGGCAGATCCGTGGCCTGCTTGCAGCGTGCGGCGATCTGCACCGCGGACGCCGCCAGCTCGCGCCGCTCGCCGGTGACGCCGAGCAGTCCCACCGCGTAGAGAAACCCCCGCGAACGGCGACAGATCCTGGCAAGCCGGTCGTCCGGCGTCGTCGGCGCAGCGAGGAGCACGGTCTCGACGCCGGCCCCGTCTGCAGCCTCGATCCACGTGCCGGCCTCGTCGAGCGGCAAGTCCGGCAGGATCGCAGCGGAGATGCCCGCGCGCGCGATCTCCGTCGCCATCCGCCGGTGCCCCGTCCGCGCGACCACGTTGTAGTACGTCATCACCGCGATCGGCACGTCGACCTCGGCGTCCCGCAGCGCAGCGACGATGCCCTGCGGGGTCGCCCCGGACTCGAGCGCGCGCAGCGACGCCTCCTGGATCGTCGGACCGTCCATGACCGGATCGGAGAACGGCAGGCCGACTTCGATCGCGTCGGCGCCCGCCGCTGCCACAGCGCGTACCACGTCGAGCCAGTCGTCGCCGAGTCCTCCGGTCACGTACGGGACGAGGAGCTTGTGACCGTCTGCCCGGCGCCGCCTGAGGCGAGCCTCGAGCGCTCCTGGGACGTAGCCGCGCCCGCCGCTGTCGCCGTCGCGCTCTGTCGCGCTCGCTGCCCCGACGAGACCCTGGGCACTCACGCGAGCATCTCCTTCACCTGCTGGACGTCCTTGTCGCCCCGACCCGACATCGTGACGAGGACCGTCGTGCCGGGCGCGAGCTCGCCGGAGCCGGCTGCCCGCACCAGCCACGCGATCGCGTGCGCGGGCTCGAGGGCGGGGATGATCCCCTCGGTCTCTGCGAGCACGCGGAAGGCTGCGAGCACCTCGGCGTCCTCGACCGCGTCGTAGCGGGCCCGCCCGAGCGCGGCGAGGTATGCATGCTCTGGGCCGATCCCGGGGTAGTCGAGGCCGGCGGAGATCGAGTGCGCCTCGAGGATCTGACCCGCCTCGTCCTGGAGGAACTGCGACCGCATGCCGTGGACGACTCCCGGAAGGCCGTTGCCAAGAGCTGCGCCGCCCGCCGCCTCGACACCGACAAGCTCGGCGCGGGTGTCGACGAAGCCCGCGAAGGTTCCCGCAGCGTTCGACCCACCGCCGATGCACGCCACGACGACGTCGGGATCGGTGCCGAGAAGCGCCCGGCACTGCGCGCGCGCCTCTTCCCCGACGACGCGCTGGAACTGGCGCACCATATAGGGATAGGGGTGCGGACCCATCACCGAGCCGATGCAGTAGTGGGTCGTCTCGACGGACGCGACCCAGTCCCGCAGCGCGTCGTTCACGGCATCTTTCAGCGTCCGGCTCCCCGACACGACAGTCCGGACCTCGGCACCGAGCAGCTCCATCCGGAAGACGTTGAGGGCCTGGCGCTCGACGTCGACGGCCCCCATGTACACGACGCACTCGAGGCCGAGCAGCGCGGCCGCGGTCGCCGAGGCGACTCCGTGCTGACCTGCTCCGGTCTCCGCGATGAGCCGGCGCTTGCCCATCCGCTCGGCGAGCAACGCCTGACCGAGGACGTTGTTGATCTTGTGCGACCCGGTATGGGTGAGGTCCTCGCGCTTGAGAAGGACGCGGACACCGAGCCGCGACGAGAGCCGGAGGCACTCCGTGACGGGCGTCGGCCTGCCGGCGTAGGAGCCGAGCAAGCCGTCGAGCCGCGCGCGGAAGGCTGCGTCTGCCCACGCGTCCTCGAACGCGTCGGCAAGGTCGATGCAAGCCGGCACCAGGGACTCTGGGACGTAGCGGCCGCCGAAGTCGCCGAAGCGGCCGCCGGGTCCCGGCGCGCCCATCAGGCTCGTCGCGATCGGCGATGCCTTGTCGTGGGTGCTCACAGCTCCTCCTGCCAATCGTAGGGGGCGTCCGACAACGGCTCGTAGGCGTCGGGGCTCGCCGCTCGTGCGGCCTGGACGAACGCCCGTACCTTGCTCGGGTCCTTGTGGCCCGGAGCGGACTCGACTCCCGAGCTGACGTCGACCCCCCAGGGGCGCACGAGCCGGATCGCGCCCGCGACGTTGTCCGGGGTGAGCCCGCCGGCGAGAACCAGGCGGCGTACGCCCGGAACGTGCTCGGCGAGACGCCAGTCGAAGACCTGTCCCGATCCCGGCGAGGGCGCGTCGACCAGGATGGCAGACACCGGGTAGCGCGACGCGTGCGCGAGCCCGGGATCTTGCGCCGCGATCGCCTTGAAGATCGTCGGGACGTGCTCGGCGACCTCGGCACACTGCTCAGGGCTCTCGCTTCCATGCAGCTGCGCGGCGCGCAGACCGGCCCCGAGCACGACCTCGACGACCCGTTCGGGCAAGGCGTCGCGGAACACGCCGACGGTGAGGATCTCGGCCGGCAGGCGGCGGACGATCTCCGCGACCTTGCCGGCGGCAACCTGTCGCTGCGAGGGAGCGAAGACGAAGCCGACGGCGTCGGCACCCATCGCGACCGCGAGGAGCGCGTCCTGCTCGGTGGTGATCCCGCAGATCTTCACGAACATCTGACGCGCCCCAGCAAGCTCTTGGTGGCATGCAACGGGTCCACCGCCGTGACGAGCACCTCGCCGACCAACGCCGCGTCGAACCCCGCGGTCGCGAGCCGCTCGACGTCACGGCGATCGCGGATCCCCGACTCCGCGACACGCACGACGCCGTCGGGCATGACGGCGGCCACCCTGGCCGCCCGGTCCGGGTCGACGGCGAAGCTGTGCAGGTCGCGCTGGTTCACACCGACCACGGTCGCACCGGCGTCGAGTGCCCTGCCGAGCTCGCCCTCGTCGTGGACCTCGACGAGCGCGGTCATATCGAGCGAGACGACGAGACGGTGCAAGCGCGCGAGCTCGCTGTCCTCGAGCGCCGCGACGATCAGCAAGACGGCGTCTGCTCCCATCGCCCGAGCATCGAGAACGTCGCGCTCGCACACGGTGAAGTCCTTGCGCAGCACGGGGAGCTCGACGGCGGAGCGCGCGGCCTCGAGGTCGGCACGGCTGCCGGAGAAGAACGCCTCGTCGGTGAGCACGGACAGACAGCTCGCCCCGCCTGCAGCGTACGCAGCCGCCAAGGCTGTCGGGTCGAGCTCGGCCGCGAGCACACCCTTCGACGGCGAGCGGCGCTTGACCTCGGCGATCAGTGCGACGTCGCTGACGCTGCTCAGCGCCACAGCGAACTGCCGCGGCGTAGAGGCGGCCCGTGCGGCTTGCTCGAGCGCGTCGTGCGGTCGAGTGTCCGCGGCCGCCCGAGCGCGGTGGTGCGCAACGATCTCGTCGAGGTACGTCCCCACCGCGGCCACCCTACCGGGCGCGCCGACGCTGGGCAGATCTCGCGCCCGACGCGTGCCGAACGCTCCCAGGCGTGCGACGCTGTGCAGATGGTGGACAGCACGACCAGGCCGAGTGCGCAGGAGTCGACGAACGGCACGATCGTCGTCGTCGAGGACGACCACAACATCGCGGAGCTTCTCGACCTCTACCTGCGCAATGCGGGCTTTCGCGTCCTGCAGGCAGGCGACGCCCGCCGTGGTCTCGAGCTCGTGAGCCAAGAGCGCCCGGTGCTCGTCGTGTTCGACATCGGCCTCCCCGGCCCTCTCGACGGGCTGCAGGCTTGCCGTGAACTGCGCAAGACGAGCGAGGTGCCGATCGTGATCGTGACGGCGCGCGACGACGAGCTCGACCGCGTGCTCGGTCTCGAGCTCGGTGCCGACGACTACGTCACGAAGCCGTTCTCGCCGAGAGAGCTCGTCGCCCGGGTGCGCGCGATCCTCCGTCGATCCGAGAACGGCCGCCGCGCGAGCGACGAGCCGATCGCCGTCGGCTCCGTCGTCGTCGACACCTTGCGACGCGACGTCAAGGCCGGCGGTGTCGAAGTCCAGCTGACAGCGCGCGAGTTCGACCTGCTCGCGTTCTTCGCGGAGAACCCCGGCATCGTGCTGTCCCGCCAGCAGCTCCTCGACGGCGTGTGGGGCAGCGGCTGGTACGGCGACGAGAGGACCGTCGACGTCCACGTCCGCCAGCTCCGGCGCAAGCTCGGCGATGCGCTGCCACTCGCGACCGTGTGGGGCGTCGGCTACCGGTGCGGCTGACGGCGCGCGTCACCGCGCGCCCGGGCACCGCGCCGCGATGAGGGCGCGCATCGCCCTCGCGGTCGTCGCCATCCTCGTCGGCGCGCTGACCGTCGCGGGGGCGCTCAGCCTCACGCTCGAGCGCCACGCGGCCGACCGCCGTGCCGAGGCGACGGTGCTCCGCCAAGCCAGGGCGCTCGCGGCGTCGCTCTCGGCCAAGCCGCTCGCGACCCTGTTCGCGAGCCCGGACGAGCACGGTTCGCAGGCGATCCTCCACCTTGTCGACAGCGTCGCCGGGACCCGGGGAGCGGTCCTCGTCGTCACCGACGGCCGGCTCCGCGTCGACCCCCTCGCGCACGTCCCGTCGTCCGCGATCGACGCGTCGGCCCTCGGAGCCGGCAAACCTGCCAGCGGGGTCGCAGGCGACGTCGCGTTCGCAGCCGTCCCGATCCTGTCGACCTCTCCCGCCCTCGCCGGCATCGCTCGCCAGACCGTCGCGTACGGCCTCGAGAGCCCGGTGAGCTCTCCCGCGAGCAGCGTCCGGTACTACCTGCTCGCCAGCGGCATCGCCCTCGTCGTCGCCGCAGCCGCCGCATCCGAGATCGCCCGGCGCATCTCGCGCGGCATCGTCGCCGCGAGCGGTGCCGCAGCCCGGGTCGCAGGCGGCGACCTCGAGGCGCGCGTCGAGGTGCCGGCGCACGTCTACCCCGAGATCGCCGGGCTCGCGAGCTCACTCAACGCAATGGCTGCGACCTTGGCGCGCGCACGCCACCTCGAGCGTGCGTTCCTGCTCTCGATCTCGCACGACCTGCGCACCCCGCTCACCTCGATCCTCGGCTACGCGGAGGCAATCGCGGACCACGGCACCCCGGACCCCGCCCGCGCCGCCGAGATCGTCGTCTCCGAGGCGCGGCGGCTGCAGCGGTTGATCGGCGACCTGCTCGACCTCGCGCGGCTCGATGCGCACCAGTTCTCGCTCCACCTCGCCGAGGTCGACGCCGGCCAGTGCGCAGCCGACGCCGCGGACGCCCTCCGCTACGCCTTCGAGGCCGCGTCCGTCGATCTCGTCGTCGAGCCACCCCCCGACGGACTCGTGGTATCGGCCGACCCGGACCGCCTGGCCCAGGTCGTCGCGAATCTCGCGGAGAACGCCCTGAAGTTCGCGCGCTCACGCGTCCTCGTCCGCTCCGAGATCCGGACCGAGGTCCACGCAGGTCCTCACGTGTCGCGTGGCGACGGCGCACCGCCGCCAGGACGGTCCGGCCGACCACCGGGCGGCCGCGCCGTCGTCGTGGTCGAGGACGACGGTCCAGGGATCGCCCCTGAGGATCTGTCGCACATCTTCGAGCGCCTGTTCACCTCGAGCCGTCAGCCGACACGCGCTGCAGGGACGGGTCTCGGCCTCGCGATCGTCGCCGAGCTGGTCAGTGCCTTGCACGGCGAGGTCCACGTCGACTCGCCGCTCGGGCCGGACGGCGGGACGCGCATGATGGTGGACCTACCGCTCGTCGCCCCCCGGAGCCGGTGAACGCACCGGCGCTGCCTGGCTGGCGCCCGCAGGACCCGCGAGGGGCAGGTCGACGATCTCCGCCGGCCACTCGGTCGCGGTCGCAACAGGACCTCCCAGGCTGTCCTGATCGCCGGCTGGCGCGGGGAGGCTGCGCACCGTCACCCCGACGGGATGCTCGACCTCCCTGCGGACGAGAGCGAGCGCGACCGGACCGCCGACGCGCGGCGACCAGGCAGTGCTCGTCAGTTCCCCGACGACGCGACCATCGAGCACGAGCTCAGCGGGGAGTGCGACCGGGCTACTCGCCTCGACGAGCACCCCGCGCAGCCGGCGGGGGACGTGGCCGCCGCGCGCGTCGATGCGCGCGACGAGCTCCTGGCCGGGGTAGCAGCCCTTCGTGAAGCTCACCGCCCGCTCGACGACGCCGATCTCCTGGGGGATCGTCTTCTCCCCGATCTCTGCCCCGGGGAGAGGTTCGCCGGACTCGATCCGCAACGCGGCAAAGGCCCCCGGATCGCCGAGCGGCACGCCGTCGGGGACCCGGGCGCCGGAGCCGACCAAGTCGAGCCCGACAGCCCAGCCGCGCGCGACCTCGAGGACGACCACGCCGGCTGCCTCGTCCCCGGCTGCAGCGCGCGAGCCCGGCCCACGCAGCTGGACGCACGGCCAGTCGAGCTGCTCGAGCTCCACCTTGACGCGCAGCCGGAACCGCTTCAGCCGGGATGCGACCGCCTCGCCGCTGCCCGTCGCGGCGACGACGAGCGCCTCCTGCTCGTCGAGCCGGACGACCCGCACGTAGGCCTCGACCCGTCCCTGGGGCGACAGCAGCAGGGACTCGACCGATCCCCCGTCGCGCAGGGCAGTCAGATCCTGGGTGCACTGGCTCTGCAGGTAGCTCAGGGCGTCACGCCCTGTCACCCGGACGACGTCGCAGCTCCCCGGCAACGCGACGACGCCCGCGACGAAGGCGCCGTAGGTCGCGCCGGGCGAGAGCACGTCGGGGCCGGCCGACGTCACCGGGTCGCCGGCGGGCACGCCCGGTCGTCCGATGTCTGGCGCTCGGCGGCGAGGCGACGCGCCCCGGCGACGGCGGCCAGGATCGACGCAGCCTTGGCCTGGCACTCGCGATCCTCCGACTCGGGGTCGCTGTCGGCGACGATCCCGGCTCCGGCCTGGACCGACGCTCGGCCGTCCGGGCCGACGACGAGCGTGCGGATCGCGATCGCCGTGTCGAGGTTCCCCGAGAAGTCGACGTAGCCGACGACCCCGGCGTACGGGCCGCGTCGGGTCGGCTCGAGGCTGTCGATGATCTGCATGGCGCGGACCTTCGGCGCGCCGGACACGGTGCCGGCGGGAAGCGTCGCCCGCAGCACGTCGATCGGCCCCTTGCCCGGCACGATCTGGCCCGAGACCTGCGAGGTCAGGTGCATGACGTGGCTGTAGCGCTCGAGGGTCATCAGCTCGTCGACCTGCTCGGTGCCGAACCGGACGACCCTGCCGACGTCGTTGCGTGCGAGGTCGACGAGCATGACGTGCTCCGCAACCTCCTTCGGGTGCTCGACCAGCTCGGCTCCGAGGCTGCGGTCCTCCTCGTCGGTCGCCCCCCGCCGCCGGGTGCCGGCGATCGGCCTCGAGACGACCCGGTCCCCGGTCAGCTGCACGAGCGGCTCCGGCGACGCGCCGACCACGCTGACGCCGCCCTGGCGCACGAAGAACATGTAGGGGCTCGGGTTGACCTGGCGCAGCACCCGGTAGACGTCGAAGGGGTCGACGTCGAGGTCGACGTCGAAGCGCTGCGACAGCACGACCTGGAACGCGTCCCCGGCTCGGATGTGCTCCTTCGCGGCCTCGACGGCGTGGCAGTACGCCTCGGAGCTGAGCACCCGGCGCACCGCCGCCTTGTCGAGCACCTCGGTGCGATCAGGCGGGGTGACGAGCGGCTCGACGACCGGCCTCTCGAGGTCGTGGCGGAGCACCGCGAGCCGTGCGGCCGAGCGAGCGAAGAGCTCCGGCAGCGCCCCGGGGTCGGGGCGGACGACGTTGTCGACGAGGACGACGTGGCTGCGCCAGTGGTCGAACGCGACGAGCTCGCCGATCACCGACACGACCGCGTCCGGCAACCTACGGTCGTCCTCGGGTGGGGCGCAGAGCCGCTCGACCTCGCGTACGACGTCGTAGCCGAGATAGCCGACCACGCCGCTCGACAGCGGCGGCAGCTCGTCGAGCTGAGGCGCTCGGCACCCGTCGAGCAGCGCCTCGAGGCAGTCGAGGATCCCGGAGTCGAGCGGGACGCTGAACGGCAGCTCGCCCGCGAGGAGCTCCACCGACAGCCCGCGCGCCGCGAGGGTCGCGACGGGTGACCGCCCGAGGAAGGAGAAGCGGCTCCACCGCTCGCCGTGCTCGACGGACTCGAGCAGGAAGCCGTCGCCGTCGCCGACCACCGAGCGGAAGGCACCGACGGGGGTCAGGGTGTCCGCGAGAAGCTCCGCCCAGACCGGCACGACGCTATGCGTCCCGGCGAGCTCGCTGAAGCGCTCGAAGTCGAGGGCGTTCGTGGTCGACACGACCGCGTCAGCCGCCGAACTCACGGAAAAAGCACGTCCGCTCGCCCGTATGGCACGCACCACCGCCGTCCTGGTCGACCTCGACCAACAGGGCGTCGCCGTCGCAGTCGTAGGCGACCCGGCGGACCCACTGGCGATCGCCCGAGGTCTCGCCCTTGCACCAGTACTGCTCCCGGCTGCGGCTCCAGAACCACGTCCGGCCGCTCGCAAGCGTCCGCCTGAGCGCCTCGGCATCCATGTGGGCGACCATGAGCACCTCGCGCGTCGTTGCCTCCTGGACAACTGCCGTCACGAGCCCGTCCGGGCCGTAACGAACTGCGGCAAGTTGCTCGGCGCTCGCGTCGATCGGCGTCGCAACTCGCGCCGGCGCGGCGATCCCCACCACCTGCTCCGGGCCGGCGCCGCTCACAGGTACAGACCGGTCCCGCCACCCGGGTGCTCCTTGGCCACGGCGTGGACGTCCCGCTCACGCAAGATGAAGAACTCCTCGCCCTGCACCTCGACCTCGAAGCACTCCTCGGGGTTGAACAGCACGGTGTCCTCGGCCTTGACGGTGCGGACGTGCGGCCCGACTGCGACGACCTCGGCCCACGCGAGGCGCTTCGCGACGTGCGCCGTCGCAGGGATGACGATACCCGCCCGGGAGCGACGCTCACCCTCGGAAGGAGGGACACGGACGAGCACGCGGTCGTTGAGCATCGAGACCACCTGCTTGTCCCCTGGGAGCGTCACCGCGCGGGGCGCAGCACCGGTGGTCGTCATCTCCCTACGCTACCGCCTCGTTGCGCCGGCGCATCCCCCGCGGCGCCATGGCGGTTGCACGGTCGCTTGCGCGGTTGCACGGTCGCTTGCGCGGTTGCACGGTCGCCTGCGCGGTTGCACGGTCGCCTGCGCGGTTGCGCCCCCGTGGAGCGGGCTCGGTCAGCTGGCGTCGAACCCGCCGTCACGCCCCGGTCGGGCGCACGATCACGTCGTGGTCGGCGAGGAAGCGCTTGGCTTCAGCGATGCTGTGGCGCCCGTAGTGGAAGATCGACGCGGCGAGCAGGGCGTCGGCTCCGGCTCGCGCACCCTCGAGGAGATGCGCGAGGCCCCCGACTCCCCCGGATGCGACGAGTGGAACGCCGAGGAGCTCGGCGAGGAGCCCGATCAGTTCGAGGTCGTAGCCATCCTCGGTGCCGTCACGGTCCATCGACGTCACGAGCAGCTCCCCGGCGCCGAGACGCTCGGCGATGCTTGCCCAGGTCAGCGCGTCGAGGCCCGTCGACCGGCGCCCCCCGTGGGTGTAGACGGTGAACCCACCACCCGGGGCGCGGCGCGCGTCGATGGCGACGACGACGCACTGGCTCCCGAAGGTGGACGCGATCTCCGCGACGAGCGCCGGGCGCGCGAGGGCCGCCGAGTTGACGGCCACCTTGTCCGCCCCGGCGCGCAACAGCGCGCGTGCGTCCTCGACCGAGCGGACGCCGCCACCGACCGTGAGGGGGATGAAGACCTCCTCCGCAGTCCTGCGCACGACGTCGAGCATCGTCGATCGGTCGTCGCTCGAGGCGGTGATATCGAGGAAGACGAGCTCGTCGGCGCCCTGCTCGTCGTAGCGGCGAGCGAGCTCGACGGGGTCGCCAGCGTCGCGCAGCCCGACGAAGTTCACTCCCTTGACGACGCGGCCGCCGTCGACGTCGAGGCACGGCACGATCCGCACGGCATGCACGGCGACCTCACCACGCCCCGGCAGCGACGGCCTCGGCGAGGGTCATCCGGCCGTCGAGCAGTGCCCGGCCGACGATCGCACCAGCGAGGCGACGCCCCCCGCTCTCGAGGCGCGCGAGGTCGGCGAGGTCCTCGGCTCGGCCGACGCCACCAGACGCGATGATTGCGACCGACGTCGCCGCGAGGAGCTCGCGGTAGCCCTCGATGTCGGGACCCGCGAGGGTTCCGTCACGCGAGATGTCCGTGACGACGGCGGCGGCGACCGGCTCCCCGTGGAGACGCCCGAGCGCCTCGAGCAGCTCGACGCCCCCGCCCTGCTCCCAGCCGCGCACGGCGACCTCCCGGCGTGGCGGTCCACCAGGGGCGCCCGCGACGCGTCGATGGTCGAGGCCGACGACGACACGGCCTGGGAAGCGGCGGGCGAGCGACACCGCGAGCTCCGGCCGCTCGACAGCAGCGGTGCCGAGCACGACGCGGTCGATGCCCGCCTCGAGCGCCGCGAGCGCGTCCGCTGCGTCGCGGATGCCGCCGCCGTACTGCACGGGGATCCCCGCAGCCTTCACCATGTCGAGGACCACCGACCGGTTCACGGCGACACCTGTGCGCGCCGCGTCGAGGTCGACGACGTGGAGCATCGCCGCACCGGCCTCGGCGTACGTGCGCGCCAGCTCGACCGGGTCGCCGTAGACGGTCTCGCGCGCGAACTCGCCCTGCAGCAGGCGCACGCATCGACCTTGCCGCAGGTCGATCGCCGGGATGCACGCGAGGCTCCCGCTCACGAGAGCCGGACCTCGCCCGTGCAGGCGCCGACGAAGGCCTCGAGCAGGCGCAGTCCGCTGCGCCCGGACTTCTCCGGGTGGAACTGCGTCGCCCAGCAGTTGCCGCGCTCGACAGCGGCCACGACCGTCCCGCCGTAGTCACACGTCGCGACGACCGAGTCCGCGGCGCGCCCGGTCGGCACCGGCGCGTAGGAGTGGACGAAGTAGAACCACGGCGGCTCGGCGAACGGCGCGAGCATCGCCGAGGCGACACCGTCGACGCGCTCCGCGCGGTTCCACTGCATCTGCGGCAGCTTGACGTCACCCGTAAGGCGCCGGACCGTCCCGTCGAGCAGGCCGAGGCCTTCTGCGCCCGGGTCCTCCTCGGATGCCTCGAACAGCAGCTGGAAACCGACGCAGACGCCGAGGAACGGGACGCCGGACTCGATCGCGCGCACGGCGACCGCGTCGAGCCTGCTCGCCCGCAGAGCGCGCGCACACGCGCCGAAGGCGCCGACGCCGGGCAGCACGACCCCGCTCGCCCCGGCGGCGGCGTCGGGATCGGCGACGAGGCGGGCTTCGCCCCCGACGCGTTGGATCGCCTTCTCCGCGGAGCGGAGGTTGCCGATCCCGTAGTCGAGGACCGCGATCATCGCGCCGGGCGCGACCGCGCCGCCAGCGCGACCGCGGGTGTTGCGGTCACAGCACGCCCTTGGTCGACGGGACCGTCCCACCCTCGACGCGCACCGCCTCGCGCAGCGCCCGAGCGATCCCCTTGAACGACGCCTCGAGGATGTGGTGGGTGTTGCGGCCATAGCGCAGGCTGACGTGCAAGGTCACGCCCGCGGAGGTGACGACCGCACGCCAGAACTCCTCGGCGAGCTGCGGCTCGAAGCCCGGGTCCCCGAGCGGGACCGCGCCGTGGGCGAACGGCACCTCGTAGCGCAGGTACGGCCGTCCGGACAGGTCGAGCGCGACGTCGACGAGCGACTCGTCGAGCGGGACCGCGACGGAGGCGAAGCGCCGCACCCCCGCCTTGTCCGCGAGCGCCTCGCCGAGCGCCTCGCCGAGGACGATCCCGGTGTCCTCGACGCTGTGGTGCGCGTCGACCTCGAGATCACCGGTCGTCCGGACGACGAGGTCGATCCCGCCGTGGCGGGCCAGCTGGGCGAGCATGTGGTCGAAGAACGGCAACCCCGTCGCCACGTCGAAGCGACCGGAGCCGTCGAGGTCGACCTCGACGAGCACGTCGCTCTCGCGTGTCACCCGGTGGCGCGCGCCGCGGCGCGCCGGCCGCGGCGCGCCGGACGTCGGCCCGGCGACCGACCGCGGCTGCTCCTCGTTGCCCGACGTCATCGTCTGCCTACCGTCCTCTCGTCGCCCGTCGCCGCCCTCACGACAGCGCCACCGACAGCGCGGCGAGGAACGCGTCGTCCTCCTCTGGCGTGCCGATCGTGACCCGCAGGCAGCCGTCGAGACGGGGGAAGCCCGACACGTCGCGCACGAGCACCGACTGGCGCACGAGCGAGCGCCAGACCTCGCGTGCGTCGCGCCCGGGCAGGGCGAACAGGACGAAGTTGGCGTCCGACGGGTACGGACGCAGCCCGAGCGCGCGCAGCGCGTGGACGACACGCTCGCGCTCGGCGACGACGCGTCCGACCCTGTCGTGCATCTCAGCCACGTGCTCGAGCGCAAGCTGCCCGGCGAGCTGCTTCACGCTGTCGAGGTGGTACGGCAACGTCACGCGGAACAGAGCGTCGACGACCTCGGGGTCCGCGATCGCGTAGCCGAGCCGCAACCCTGCGAGCGACCAGGTCTTCGAGAACGTCCGCACGACGACAAGGTGTGGGTTGTCCGCAAGCAGCTCCGCTGCCGACCACCGGGCAAATTGGCCGTAGGCCTCGTCGACGACGACGAGGCCGGGCGCGGAGGCGACGATCCGCTCGACCATGTCCCGTGGCTCGGCGCGTCCCGTCGGATTGTTGGGCGAACAGACGAACACGACCGCCGGCTCCGCCGCGCCGAAGCGCCCGCCTACGGTGAGGACGCGCGCGAGCTCCGCTTCGTCGATGAGCAGCTCGACGTCCCGCTCGCCCTCGATGACCGTCGTGCCGGTCAGTCGGGCGATGTGGCTGTGCAGCGCGTAGCTCGGCTCGAAGACC
>Ga0207433_10010108_pt1 | contig 14810 bp, 10 predicted proteins | sample YelNatPaOPGAMG01_FD_187559 | JGI IMG/M metagenome (GOLD analysis project Ga0207433, IMG submission 187559) | Hot spring thermophilic microbial communities from Obsidian Pool, Yellowstone National Park, USA - OP-RAMG-01 (SPAdes) (version 3) | ecosystem: Environmental > Aquatic > Thermal springs... | reverse complement strand
GGGAGCTACCTTTTCTTTTGGGACGCTTGCCAAAAGAAAAGGTAGCAAAAGGATTTCCCCTGCTTTTTCCTGCAAAAAGCAGTAAACTATTTCTTTTGGCCGTTCAAAAGAAAGTGAACATTGGGTTCTTTCTGGTCGTACAGAAAGAAGGTAAAATTAACAGGGTAAGGAAGATGGTAGTAAAATCTGTCTCAAGAATGCTTGAATCAGTGAAACCAATATGTCGGGGGCCGTGTATCCAGGAGTATGGACACTAATTCCTTAAGTTGAGCAATTCTCTTTTTGCTTGAACGAATTTCGTATAGATAGTAAAATGAATAAATTGAGTATTTTAGAAGCTACGGAGTCTCTAAATAATGGAGAGAGTTTATTAGAAATAATTTATTTGAAATGGGAAACCTGTATGCATGAAACAGATCAAGGAAAAAGATTTTCTTTAATGGATGTGGATTTTTTAGACAGAATAGGAATTGTAAAGAATACATATTACAGAAAATTTGGACTAAAAGCTATTCTAATAGATAAAGATGCAAATATTATTAATGAGGAAAATGAAGAATGGTATTGTAAGAATTACTACTGCTTAAACAAAGAGGATTGCCAGAAAGAACATCTATTGGTATTAAAGGAATCTGTGCAGTGGGGTGGAAATTTTTTCTTTTGTTGTTATAAAAGGTTTATTCTCTGGAGTATACCAATATTTTTTGAGGGAGAATTCTATGGAGGTATTATCTCTGGGTTTACTTTATTCGAAAAAGACAGGAATGAAAATAAAGAAAAAGAGTATTCTAATTTCTTTAAACAAAAAGAGAAAATTAAGTATTTAAATCCATCCAATCTTAATTATATAATAAATTTTCTTTCTCTTCTGATGGCAAAGAATAAAGTCTCCGATATCCATTATCTTCTTACCCTTCAGAAAAAATATTATGTTCAAAAGGAAATTGTAGATAAAGTAACGGATAAAGGAAATAAAACCAAGTTATATGAAGAGCTTTTCTCAGATAAGCTTAATAAGTTTCTTTCCTCTATTAAAATTTCAGATTTAGAAGAAATTAAAACCAATCTTATTGATGTATTGAGTGAGATATATCAGGAATTTGCTAATGATTTAGAGATGTTAAAATTTAGAATGCTGGAATTGTTTGTACTTATATCAAGGGTTATGATTGAATTGGGTGATAAACCGGGAAGATTTTATGAATTAACAGTAGAATATATTAAAAAGTCTGAAGAAATCAGTGATATTTATTTTTTTTCTTTGTGGATTACGGATTTAATAGAAGACTTTACAAAAAGAATGCTTGAAAACAGGAAGAAGATTGATTATCTAAAACTTGAGAATGCCATAGAATATGCAATAAGAAATATTGATAAAAATATTACTGTTGCCGAAGTGGCTTCATCTATAGGATTTTCTGAATCAAAATTTTCTCATCTATTTACTGAAAAATATTGTGTTTCTTTTTCAAAATATTTAATGAAATTAAGGATAGATGAAGCTAAAAAACTTCTAAGGACAACTTCTAATAGTATCACTGAAATAGCTATTAATCTTGGTTTCTATGATCAAAGTCATTTTTCAAAGATTTTCAAAAAGTTTACGGGTTATACCCCAAATGAGTTTCGCGAGAAGCCATAAAATAATTCCTGAACGAAAAAATGCAGATTTTTACCACAAAAATACAGAAATTTACTATACCGGTAATGCAACATCAAGATAGAATCTTGCCACAAAATAAACTATAGGAGGAATAAGACTATGAAAACTTCTAAGCTGCTTAAATCATTCTTTGCCTGTACTATGATTTTTGCGTTTCTTGCAGGAATTCTTTTTGCTGGAGCAAAAGATGTTCTAAAAAAAGGTAAGCTCACCATTGCCTGGATTCCAAAAGCTCTTAATAATCCTGTGTTTGAAATAGGAAGAGATGGAGCTTTTAAGAAGGCAGAAGAAATCAACAAATCCGGCGGAAAGGTGAAGGTAGAAATTCTCTATGTTGGTCCTGTTGCTTCTGATGCAGCTGAGCAGGCGCGTGTTGTAGAGGATGTTATAGCAAAGGGCGTGGACGCCATTGCTATTTCCTGTAATGATCCAACAGCATTAATTGAACCTCTTAAAAAAGCGTTAGCTGCAGGGATTGAAGTTATGACATGGGATTCTGACTCTCCAAAAAGTGGAAGATTTACTTATCTTGGTGTCGATAACTATCAGGGTGGGAAAGCTGCCGCAGATCTTCTGGTAAGAAGTATGGGTAAAAAAGGGAAGGTGGCAATTCTTACAGGGGTTCCTGGTGCATTCAATCTGGAAGAAAGAATTCGTGGTTTCAAGGATGGGTTAAAGCCTTATAAGGGAATTAAGATTGTAAAACTGGTTGCTTGTAATGATGACATTAATCAGGGAGTTCAGGTTGTTGAGGAAACTATGCAAGCAATACCTGATCTAGATGGGTGGTTTTTTGTAGGACTCTGGCCACTTCTTGCAAAAGAAGGATCTATGCCTCTCTGGGAGAAGGGTACAAAGTCTGGTAAGTGCAAGACTGTAGCTTTCGATACTTTACCTGTTGAACTTGAGTTTATGAAGAAAGGATATTTGGTTGGACTTGTTGGACAGAAATACTGGGGATGGGGCTATGATACAGTGCAGATGATTTATGATAAAATTGTAAATGGCAAAAAATTTGATTCCTGGACAGATTCCGGTATGGATATTGTTACACCCAAAAATGTTGACATTATGAGCGATATGTGGAATTCAAAAGACTTCACCAAAAAACTTCCTCCAGCATTTTAGGGTACAAGTTTCTTAAACTCTGTCTTTTCCCCTGCAATTTTTTGCAGGGGAAAAGAATTTGTATGGAGAATAACTTGTAAAACTTCTTTTTCAGGAGGATATTTTGAGAAATTTAAAAAAAGAATGCCTGCTAAAGGTAGAAGGAGTCTCAAAGAGTTTCCCTGGAGTTCAGGCATTAAGTAATGTTAACTTTCATCTCTATTCTGGTGAGATTGTTTGTCTAGTGGGGGAAAATGGGGCCGGAAAAACTACTTTAATGAAAATTCTAAGTGGGGCCTACAAAAAAGACAGTGGTCATATATTTGTGAATGGGAAGGAAGTTGAAATTGAGAATCCTCATCATGCACAAAAATTAGGAATCTCAATTATTTACCAGGAGTTTAATCTTACAAGAAACCAGAGTGTGGCCGCGAACATTTATTCTGGTAGAGAACCCATACAGAAAGGAATAGGGAAGTACTTTGGTTTTGTAGACAGGAAACTGATGGAGGAAAATTCACAGAAACTGCTGGAAAGGGTTTCTTCAAAAATATCACCAAAATCTATAGTGGGAAAGCTGTCTGTGGCGGAACAACAAACTGTTGAAATAGTTAAAGCCTTAGCTGTTGAAGCTAAAATAGTTATTATGGATGAACCTACGGCAACTCTGGGAGAAAAAGAGGTATTAACTCTTTTTGATACTATAAATTCTCTTAAGAAACAGGGTATTGGCATAATATTTATTTCACATCGCCTTGAGGAAGTTTTTAAAATTTCTGAAAGAATTGTAGTTATGCGTGATGGGCAACTTATAGGGGAGTTAAAAACTTCTCAGGCAACTGTAGAAAAAGTAATTCAAATGATGGTTGGGAGAAGTTTAACAGATTTCTTGCACAAAATACCTGCAGAAATAAAGGATACTGTGCTTGAGGTAAGAAATCTAAATCGAAAAGGAAAGGTCAAAAATGTTAATTTCATTCTAAGAAGTGGAGAAATTCTTGGTATTGCAGGTCTTGTTGGATCTGGTAGAAGTGAAATAGTCCGTCTTTTATTTGGTGTAGACTCTAAAGATGATGGAGAAATTTTTATGGGTGGTAAGAAATTGAATATTAAATCTCCAAAAGATGCTGTAAGGGTGGGTCTGGCTTTTGTGCCAGAGGACAGGGCTTTTCAAGGTCTTGTATTAAAGTTATCCGTGGTTGAAAACATAATTATGGCAACCTTAAAATCTTTTTCTAGTTTTGGCTGGATAAATAAGAGAAAGATTAAAAAAATAAGTGAGAAGTTTGTGTCCAGGTTATCAATTCGTACTCCATATCTTCATCAAAAAGTTTTGCACCTTTCCGGTGGAAATCAGCAAAAGGTAGTTCTTGCTAAGTGGTTAATCTCTAATCCACGAGTTTTAATTATGGATGAACCAACAAGAGGCATTGATATTGGTGCAAAATCGGAGATTTACGCTTTAATGAATGAATTGGCTAAAAATGGAGTTGGTATTATAATGATTTCTTCAGAGTTGCCAGAGGTTCTTGGTATGAGTGATCGAATAATGGTTGTGCATGAAGGAGAAATTTCTGCTGTTTTGGATAGAAATGAAGCCTCTCAGAAATTAATTATGTCCTACGCGAGTGGTCAGGGTAAGGAGGTTGTATGAAGGAGATTATTACAAAAAATACTGAAAGAAATTTTAAAAGCATATCTTCTTTTAAGGAGATTCTGAAGGGACAGTTAGCTGGTATTACACTTATTTTAATAATAATGTTTGTGTTGCTTAGCTTGCTAACATCTACGTTTTTAACTTCAACCAATATTTTCAACATTCTCAGAGCCTTTTCCTGGATTGCTATTAGTGCTTATGGAGAATGTCTTGTAGTTATAACGGGAGGAATTGATCTCTCGGTTGGTTCGGTTATGGCATTTTCTGGTTTAATAACAGCCATGATAATGAATGCTGGTATTACAGTACCGGTTGCAGTTCTCGCGGGTGTTATTTCTGGTTCACTTATAGGTTTTTTTAATGGAATTCTTGTTACAAAAGCAAAACTACCACCATTTATTGCTACTCTTGGTTCTTTATTAATATTCCGAGGGTTGTGTTCTGGTTTAACAGGAGGATGGCCTGTTAGGGATTTTCCGAAAGTTTTTAGCTATCTTGGACAGTATGACATTCCTTTATTCGGAATTGGAATACCTGTTCCTCTTATTTTTGTTGTGTTTCTTGGAATAGCAATGTTCTTTTTTCTAACCCACACTATTTGGGGATATAGAATATTTGCGGTTGGTGGAAATGAAACAGCGGCTTATCTTTCCGGCATTAATACAGATCGTACTAAAATAATGGCTTATGTGATATGCTCAACTCTTACAGCTATAGGTGGAATATTGATGACTTCAAGACTTGGGGTAGCGTCTCCAACAGCTGCCAGTGGATATGAGCTTGATGTAATTGCTGCTGCTGTTGTTGGTGGAACAAGCCTTGCGGGCGGTGAGGGTAATATTCTGGGGGTATTTATCGGCGCAGCAATTATGCAGATTTTAAGAACCGGTCTGGTATTGGTAGGTGTAACAGCTTACTGGCTACAGGCTATTCAGGGGCTTATTATCATTATAGCTATAACACTTGATCAACTACGAAAAAAAAGGATTTGAGATTCTTATAATTCTTTCTTAAGGCTGGAGAAATTTTTAGGAAGGGTTAATAAAATAAGGGCGGTTTTAAAAACCTGTTTATGGTGACCCTGCGATAGCTTGTCCTGATAAGAAAAAAATAAAAATCAGAGTAATAAAGCAGTAATTCCCCATTTTTGAAAATTTGATAACTTCAGCGTCATTGCGAATGAGAAGCTAACTCCTTTGCCGAAAATTATCGTATGAAGCAATCTGTTAATTTATTGCGACTGCTTTATTTATCGACAGATTGCTTCGGATTATAATTCTCAGCAATAGAGAAATCTGTCGCCTCGCAATGACGATTTATTGTAATTCAATCAAAAATGGGGAATTGCTGTAATAAAGGGAAATCCTTGCGTAATTTGATGCTTCGTCATAAAATTTATTCCTTATTGGAAAAAATAAAAAATTTAAGGGAAAGATGAACTTTAATACTGATAATCCTATTTTGGAAATCAAAGAGCTATCTAAGAATTATGTCGGGGTTACTGCACTGGAAAATGTAAGTCTTGATTTTAATTACAATGAAGTACATGCTATTGTGGGGGAAAATGGGGCCGGAAAATCAACCTTGATGAAGATTATATGTGGTGTTATACCCTTAGATAAGGGTAAAATAAGATATTGCGGAAAAGAAGTTAAATTCCGATATCCGGCAGATGCAACTTATTCAGGAATTGCGTTTGTTCATCAGGAACTCTCTCTTATTCCCAATCTTAACGTTATGACAAACATTTTTATAGCAAGACTTCCGGCTCGTTTTGGTATTATAAAAATCAAAGAACTTGAAAAAAAAACTATTGAACTTCTAGAATTGCTGGAATTATCTATAAGTCCTTACTCTTTGGTTAAAGACCTCAACATAGCCCAGTGCCAGCTTATTGAAATTGCTAAAGCCTTATCTATGCAATCTAATCTCATTATTATGGATGAACCTAACTCAACGCTAAGTAAGAAGGAAACAGAAATTCTATTTCGTATTATAGAAGATTTGAAAAGAAAAGGGGTTACGATTATATACATATCACATAAAATTGATGAAGTTTTAAAAATTTCGGATCGCATCAGTGTATTAAGGGATGGAAAGTACATAGGAACCATTGAAAAGAAAGAGGTTTCAGGAGAAAAAATTATTCAAATGATGATTGGTAGAAATCCTGTATATGGTATTATATCTGGAAATTATAAAAAAGGTGAAGTATTACTTGAAGTACGGAAGTTGACTGGAAGAGGTTTCAAAGATATTAGCTTTATTCTTCATTCTGGAGAAATTCTTGGTTTTGCAGGAATTGTTGGGGCGGGGAGGAGTGAAGTTGCTAGAGCTATATTTGGTGTGGACCCGTATGTCTCTGGAGACATTTTATTCGAAAATAGAACAGTTAAGTTTAAAACTCCGGAAGAAGCTATAAAGAATGGTTTCGCAATGGTTCCAGAAGACAGAGAAAATCTCTCGCTTTTTATGGAACTACCTGTTAGATTAAATATGTGTCTTACAAAGCTTTCCGAGGTAAGTAAAAAAGGAATCATCAATAATTTAAAAATGTTTCAATTACTTAATGAATTAGTTGAAAAGTTCAATATAAAGATTAATTCTTACAAAGATTCTATTTCAAGGATTAGTGGTGGAAATCAACAAAAGGTAGTCCTTGCTAGATGGGTAGCTTTAAAACCAAAAATTCTTATTCTCGACGAGCCTACACATGGAATTGACATTGGTACGAAATTGGAAGTCTATAATCTTATAAATAAGCTCGCTCATCAAGGAATAGGAATCATTCTTATTTCTTCAGAACTTCCAGAGATTATAATGATGGCTAACAGAATAATTGTAATGCGTGATGGTTACATTACTGGCATATTTGAAGAAGAAAATATTGCAGAAGATGCCATTATTGCCTGTGCCACTTATGATTCTGCTGAGAACCTCAATTCAAAGATTAGAAAAGGTTCCCGCATATATTAGAAAAAAAACTCCGGCTTTCGATAAACCGGATTTTAAACTGGCTGGATGAGGTTAAACACAACATGGTATTAAAATTTGCAGATATATGGGTTATGCCAGGTCTTCTAGAATATTTGCCCATATCTGGTAAATAAAATAATCTAGGATTTGTTTTTTGATAAAATTAAATATCCAAGATCAGTTAAAAAAATATTGTTGTCAGTATATAGATCCGAAAGTAGAACATTGTAATTTAACTTTTGAGCCCATTCTCGAAGTCTCTTTCCATTAAATGCAGTGAAGTGTCCGTATAATTTATTTGGGGCAGAATCAGTGGGCACATGTATAATAAGTACTTTTTTTGCTTTTTCCCATAAACCCTTCAGGATTAATTGAGATGTTTCCTCAGTAAAATGTTCCAGGACATCATTGGCAATAACCACACGAATTGATTCATAATAAAAGTACACTTCGATGGAACTCAGTGTTTCGGTAGAGGATATTTTAACTTAAACTCAACAGTGGCGGTAAGCTATTATACAACGTCTTTGCCACTGAACATTGCGTAAAGCTGTGACTCGGAAAAGCTGTTCTCAAATCTAATCTAATCGGAGACATGTGCTATTAGAGTCGAAATAAAAAAATAATAGTTGATTATTTTTTATTTTGTCTTAATATATTAAAAGAGAAGGAGAGAAAAATATTAAAATTTCAGAGAGTTAATTCTTAAAGTCAAAAATTATCACCTTATAATTACTTTATCAGATTTATAACTAATTTACCATCAAGAAGTAAAAATTCTGAATTAGTTGATAGTTTTTGAAAGGTAAGAACTTCATGGGGTAGGGCTATGCATTCTATAATTGGAAGAAAGATATACTCCCTTATTTTTTCCAGCTTGTTTGGTATTGTATTAATAACAACATTGACCTTTTTTTCTATATCTCATCTTTATATACACCGTTCTATTTCAAATAGAATACAGGGAACTTTAAATTCTATAAAAATAGTTCTGGATAAGATGGACCTTTCACGGCTTACAGATAAAGTTTCCAATGAATACCTTCTACTAAGGTCTAATCTACCAAAGCTGGAACAGGAAATGGGGGTTTTAAAGATACACCTTATAGTTCCAGGGAAAAACAATTTTTTCTACATTAGTAGCAGCGATTTTATTACCATGGAAAATATTCCAGAAAAGGCTTTGAATATATATAAACTACAAAAAAAATATGAACAAACTGATTTTGTTTTATCAAATATAAATATAAGAACCGCTTACATGCCGTATTTTGATAGAAGTGGTAACATTAGGGCAATAATACGAGCAGACTTTAATTTAACAAGTCACAAAAGAGCCCTTTACTTTCTCACATTTTCATTACCAATTATATTCCTCCTGACTTTAGCAGTCACCCTTCTACTAAAGGCTTTCTTTAACCGTAGCTATGTAATGCCAGTTCTAGAATTAAGCAGGGGAGCTAAAATAATAGCCAGCGGCAATCTTGAATACAAGCTTAAGATAAACTCTAAGGATGAGATAGGCGAACTGTCGATGGACTTTAATAAAATGACGCATAATCTAAGGGAAAGCTTTGATAAGATAGAAAATTACAGTAAAAATTTGTTAATACAGCTTTATACCGATCCATTAACAAACCTACCGAACAGAAAGAAATTTCTGGAAGATCTTATCGTAACTCCATATCCTGTAATAATAATATTTAATATTGATTCCTTTCAGGAAATCAATGATTTTTATGGAAATGAGATTGGTGATTTAATTTTAAAACAACTATCGGAAAGGCTTTCAAACACAAAATTTGACACACCATTCCGTTTGTATAAGATGCACGCTGATGAATTTGTAATGCTGATAAGTCAGAAGGTTTCTGAAAAACAAATGGAAGAATGGGGCTCTTTCTTTTCTGATGAGATTATGGCAAAACCATTTAATTTCAACGATACTGAAATTTACATAACAACAAGTCTCGGTATTGGAAATAGCATAATAGAAGAAAGCTATCCAGAGAAAGGTAAGGACGCTTTAAGAAATGCTGATATGGCACTTAAGATAGCAAAAAGATCAAGAAAAAAATATGTTGTTTATAAAGAATCAATGAACACTATAAAAGAGTATGAAAATAATATTTTATGGACAAGGAAACTTAAATCTGCCATTGTAGAGGATAGAATAATACCCTATTTCCAGCCAATTTTTAATAATCGCAATGGGAAGATTGAAAAATATGAGTGTCTTGTACGACTTAAAGAGTCCAATGGAAACATAATAAGCCCTTTCTATTTTCTTGAAATTGCAAAAAAAGCCCGACTGTATCGATATATCACTAAAATCATGATTGAAAAATGCTTTAACTTTTTTAAAGACATGGATTTTGAATTTTCTATAAACATATGTCTTGACGACATTATGGATGAAAAAACTATCGCCTTTATTTATGAACTTCTAAAAATACACAAGAGCATTGCCGCCAAAACAGCTTTTGAACTACTCGAGACAGAAAATATGGAGGCTTATAGGGAAGTAAAGGAATTTATTGACGAAGTAAAAAATTTCGGGTGTAAGATTGCTATTGATGATTTTGGTACAGGATACTCCAATTTCTCCCACATTATTCATCTAAACATTGATTACATCAAGATAGATGCGTCTCTGATTAAAAATATTCATGAAGATAAAAACGCTCAGGTTATCACACAGACAATCACAACCTTTGCAAAAGAACTTGGGTTAAAAACCATATCTGAGTTTGTACATTCAAAGGAAGTATTTGAAAAGGTTCTTGAAATAGGTATTGACTTTTCTCAGGGTTTCTTCCTCGGAGAACCCAGGGAAAAAATATGACTGAAATTACTAAAATAGAATTATAAAAGCTAAAGACTGAATAATTCCTTCAGATCTTCCCAGGTCATGCTTTTTATAAAGCTTTGACTTGATGTTACAAGACTATCAAAAACCCCTTTTTTATAAAGTTGCAGTCTCTTAATCTTTTCTTCAATTGTACCAATAGTAATAAGCCTATAAATATTAACAGGGTTCTTTTGTCCAATTCTATGAATTCTATCGATAGCCTGATTTTCCACAGCCGGATTCCACCATGGGTCGAACAATATAGCAGAATCCGCACCAATAACATTAAGCCCTGTACCACCAGCCTTTAAAGATATAAGAAAGATCGGTATATCAGAATTATTAAAATTATCAACTAAATCTACTCTATTTTTTGTTCTTCCATCTATGTAAAAGTACTCTATTTGCTCTTTTTTCAACTCAAGTCGAATAATTTTTAGCATTTCTACAAACTGGCTAAAAACAACAACACGATGTCCACTGTCGATGGATTCCATTAAAAGTTCCATTAGTGCTTTAAGTTTTATAGAAACATCTTCCACTCCGGATAATTCAGGCTCAACCAGAGCAGGATGAAGACATATCTGCCTTAATCTTGTTAAAGCTGCAAGTATATCCATTGTACTTCTTTCGGGCTTGTTCATATCCTTAAACTTTCCAAAAAGATTCTGTTTAATCTTTGATAAAGTATCAATATAAAGTGCCTTTTGCTTTTCTGTTAAATCCAGCATAATATCCTGTTCTGTCTTTGGAGGCAACTCTCTTAATACAGATTGTTTTGTGCGCCGGAGAATAAAAGGTCTTGTTAAATCTTTAAGCCTCTGAAGAGCTTTTTGCCTCTCTTCAGAATTTGCACTATTTAATGGTTTCTCAAAATGCTTTTTAAAGTGGGCATGATTCCCCAAGAAATCTGGCATTACAAAGTCAAAAATAGACCAGAGCTCTGCTACCGTATTCTCTACAGGCGTACCGGTTACAGCAATACGATTTTCAGCACTTATCTTTTTAACACTGATTGTCCTTTCTGCCAGTTTATTCTTTATATGTTGAGCCTCATCAAGAACGCAATAAAAAAAACGCAAAGTCTTATATTCCTCAAGATCAATATGAACAAGGGGATAAGAAGTTATAGCCACATCATATTCAAAAATATTTTTTATCTTCTTAACCCTTTCCTTTTTAGTCCCATCAATAACAATGCAGGAGAGTTCTTCACCAAAATATTTTTTAATTTCATTATGCCAGTTATACATTAAAGCAGCAGGACAGATAACCAATGAAGTCCCCTTACCCTTATGAGTATAAAGGAAAGTAAGAACCTGAAGCGTTTTCCCAAGACCCATTTCATCTGCCAGTATGCCACCAAAGCACATCTTTCTAAGAAATTCCAGCCAGCTTACTCCAACCTTTTGATAATTCCTTATCACCGATTTTACAATAAGTGGCATTTCAATTTCTTCAAGTGCCCTTTTTCCTTGTTTTATATATTTATGAAGGCTTGAAAAAGGCTCTTTATCAGGAAGTCTTAACTCAGCACCAATTTGTTTAATAAAAAAAATCTTATTTTTTTGAATATAGGCTTTATCATCTTTAAGTTCTGGATTACTCTCTATAAAAAATTCCTTAAGTTCTTTTATCTCATCAGCAGGTAAGGAAATCAAAGTGTTATCTTTTTCAAGATACCCTTTTTCAATAAGAACACGAATCTCGCGAAGAGCCAGAACAATATCCCGAATCTTGTACTTAAACTGAACCTCAAGCCATTCAATAGATCCTATCATATCATCTTGATGAGAAATAAGCTTTATCTCTTTTTCCTCAAACTTATCGCATAAAAAGTCTATTTTTTTATTGCCTTTTCTTAGCTCTACATAGGGAACAATTTCCAGAAGAAATTTATGGAAAAGTGCTTCTTTATCAAACGAATGTATCTCATTCCTGTTGTATTCGTTCAAAATACCGAAAAAAGAATCTTTAACAGCATTTGTTATGACATAAGCCTTTTCATAAAGAGGGCTTCCTGAAGCTATAACATAAACCCGATTGTTGAAAGAAATAAAAATATCCTCTTGAAGAAGAACACTTCTTCTTACCTCTTCAAAATAAAATGGATATTCTATTATTTCATTTCCAGAAGGAAAAACAAAAAATGCCCTGAGATAATATTCGTTTTTAATATCTTCGTCAAAGTAAAATACTATATTCCCATTCCTCACATTGATTATCTCAGGAACATTAAAATACTTTTTTATTCTTTCCGCTTCTGTCCCTACAACCTGAAGAAATTTATGTATAAAATCATAGTCAATATTAACCTCTTTTTTTATAAAAATCTCCTTCAATAGTTCTCCCCGGAAAATATAAGGCATAATATACACTTTATCATCTTTAATTATGAAATTTTTAAAATCTGTTTGGATTAAAAAAAATTCTTCTCTGTTACTTAAAATAATCTTATATTTATCTATGTCAATATCAAAGTGGACAAAATAAGGAATGTTAAGAAATTCGGGGAAAAATCTCCTTTCCTTCAGAAAAAACTCAGGGTTAAGCTTTAAAAGATTCTCAAAGAACAGTGTCTCTGCAGGGAAAGAAATCAATATTTCACTTTCACTTCTTTCTAAAAGACTTGCTGTATATTTTTTAAACAGGAGAATAAAATTCTTTACCTCTACAGGTAAAGAAGAAAAATCTTCATCAAATTCAAACCCAAAATATTCCCCATGAAAACTTCTAAACAAAAGCTTTTTACAAAGTTCATTCTCTGTTTCTATTTTTATCGAAGCCCTATCAACAAAACAACCTTCTACAAACAGATTGACTATTATCTTTAAAAAATTCATTAATTCATAATCCTATAGCGTGCATTTAAAATAAGCCTCATCTTTATAACTGGATTTTCTTTTTGAACCTGAGATATCTCGGAAGAAAAATTAATGGGAAGAAAATTTTCCTCAAGAGAAAAAAGCTTAAGTTGAACAGTAAAGGCATTTTCATAAAGCTTTTCTTTCTCCTTAAGATTTTCAATAGCGCTTTTAAAAAGTTCCCTATAGATCGAATCTTTATTATCGCAGTCAAAATCGATGGAATTAATTGTAATCTGCGGATCTGCTTCGGAAACTATTTTTATAACAGGATAAAATTTATCCTTATCACGAATTTTTATGTCAAGGTAAGTACAAATTACATATTCCCTTCCCCAGATGGAAGGATCTGGAAAATTTCCCCACTTTCTTTGAACAATATCCTGTTCCTTTATACCGTATTGTTTTAATACCTCGATTAATCGATGTAAAGTCTTCAGACTCTCTTTTGAAGCCACAGAAAAATTTTTATCTTTCTTTTTTATTCCAACCCGTATTATTGCGACATCTGCCTCCACTTCTTTTTCCCTGGTAACCTGAAACTGAACAAAAGGAAAAACATTTTCCTGTGCTCTTAATGAAGTTACAAAAAAAATAACTAAACCAATAAAGAGGTAATGTCTTTTCATCCGTAACTCCTTTTAAAAAATTAAATCTGAACACGAAAAAAATCCGTTGGAATAAAAGCCATCACCCTCCATTTTCCTTCTACATTTTCCAAAATAAGTAGAGAGCCAGGTTTAAAATTAAAAATACATCTGTCTTCAAGACCCTTCAAGAGCCTTCTGGAAAATGCCCCAAGATTTGGCAGGTGACCAACTATTATCAAATCCTCTTTTAATCTATTGATTGATTTAATAATACCTTCGGGTTTTTCCTCTGGAGAAAGAGAGGTTTCTTCAACTAATCTTAAGCCACCCCCCAACTCTTCATTCATCAATTCTGCTGTCTCAATAGCCCTCTTTTTCGGACTATGATAAATTAATTTTGCATTAACAGAAAGATTCTTTAAAAATTTGCCAAGGTTTTGTATATCTTTTTTCCCTTGTTCCGATAAGGGTCTTTCTGGATTAGTCTCCTCAGATAAAGCCTCACCATGCTGAACAAGATAAATAATCATAGCAAACCACCTAAAATACCCCTTTATTATAGACTAAAAAGAAGATGAAAACAAGATTTGATTTTTTTACACAGCAATTCCCCATTTTTGATTGAATTACAATAAATCGTAACTTCGACTAAGCCTGCCCCGAGCAAGGACGAGGGGGAAGCCCTTCACACTTTCTTTCTCAACGATGAGAAAGAAAGTAAGCAAAGCATGTCCCGAGCACTTCACTTCGTTCAGTACAGGCTCCGTCGAGGGAAAAGAATCGCCGACACCGCTTTATCGGCCGGTTATTACACCACAACATTTGTGGTTAGAATGTTACTTTTTCTTTGTCTCCAGCAACAAAGAAAAAGTAACCAAAAAGAAAATGCCGCCCTCTGCGGTTTTCTTTTATACTCATTCCTTCTTAACTCTAAGTTGGTATTCTTCAGACCTTATCCTAAAACCCTCCTGCTTACACTTATGCCTTTCTCATGTCGCTGTCCATAGCTTTATTCGAAAGGCAACCGCAATCCATTGCGGTATGTTACCTGTTCCCTTTATTCCCTTTGCAGAATACCTCTTCTTGTTACTTCGTTTCCTCT